>WOR8_10001758_pt1 | contig 22874 bp, 20 predicted proteins | sample DeeMarSeWOR38_10_FD_19890 | JGI IMG/M metagenome (IMG submission 19890) | reverse complement strand
GCTTCTTCGAACCTATCGCTTTTTGTTTTTATTTTTTCAGGATTTTTTATTGCCTTGTCCTTTACCTCATATTCGATAAAATCGCTGTGGATTAATAATAATTTCATTAAATCATCCCGGTAAAACAAATAAACATTCTTAAAGATAATCCTTTTCTTTTATAATACTAACCGATATTTATTTTTTACCAATTAATAAAAAAAATATGTATAGATTATTATAGAAAATATTTATTAGATCCAAATATATTAGATTAGCTATGCTAAAAAAGATTTTTATAAGACGGGTGTATAATAAAAAAACAATAGAATATTATCTTATAAAAACTTTTTTTTGGTTACAAATAAAATTATTAAATGTTATAGCAATTATAAAAGGTCATAAACAAACACCTCCAATATGGTCAAGACTCGCAATTGAATTACACTCAGATTGTAATAGAAATTGTAATTTTTGTCCACGATATAATGACTATTCAGGAGTTAGAAAAGATAAAAACGGAAACCATATTAAAAAGCAAATGCCTACTTGGAAAATAAAAGACGTAATCGATCAAGCTGCAGAACTAGGATTTCGGGGAAGTATCGGATTTCATAGACTTTCTGAGCCTTTTATGGATGATAGATATATTGAAGTTGCAACCTATGCAAAAAAAAAAGGTATGATTATTAAGGATCATACAAATTCTGATATATTTAAAAAAAATCCCGAAATAATTAAAAAGGTTGATAATTTAGTTGACTGGTTGGGCATTGGTTTATATGATTATAAAAATGAAAAAGAAAAAAATGAACAAATGGAATTTTGGAAGAAACAATTCAAAAAAACAAATATTGAATTTAGTTTAGCAGCAGAATATCCCGGCAGTAGAATTAACTCTATTTTAGAAAGAAAAAATAATAATGATAATTTAGTAACAAATTTCCCCTGTTTATGGCCAATGTTAGGTTTATGGATTAGATATGATGGAGAAATATCTTTATGTTGTGAAGATGACCAATGTATGTTTAATATAGGTAATGTTTTTGAAAACTCATTAAAAGATATATGGCTTTCAAAAAAACGTATTGAAATAGTAAACAAATTAAAAAGAAGTAAGGGTAGATTAAATTACGAATTATGTAAAAGGTGTTGTTATACAGGTTATATCCGTTATAAATATATTAATAAGAAATTTATCGAAACACATTGAATTATCGGGGGATGAAAAAATATGAAAGTAATTTTTATGGGTACTTTACCACCTATAATTGGTCTAAGTCCATATTGTCTACATTTATCTAATGCTTTATCTAAAAAGATTGATTTAGAGTTTCTTGGATTTAAAGAATTTTCGAAAAAATCTAAATCCTTTTATAGAGAATTTAAAATTGATGAAACATTATATATTGACATTTTAAAACATATAAAAATAAAAAAAATACTTAGCTGGTATAATCCATTTTCAGCTATAAAGGCAGGATTAAAAATAAAAGCAGATATATTACATGTACAATGGTGGCTTTCTTCATTAATATTTATCTACTTACCTGTAATGATTTTAGCAAAATTAAAAAATATTAAAATTGTTTTAACTGTACATAATATACTTCCACATGAGCAAAATAGAAAAAATTTAATATTAGATAAATTCGTTAGTAGATTAATTTTTCTTTTTGCAGATGTTTTTATTGTACATAATAAAAGAAATAAGAAAAAATTTATTGAAACTTATAGATTACATAAAAAAAATATTCATATTATTACACATGGTGTTCTTAATCTTATTAAACAAAGGGCGATTTCTTCCCAAAATGCTAGAAAATATTTACATCTTCAACTTAATAAAAAAATAGTATTATTTTTTGGTTATATCCGGAAATATAAAGGTCTCGATGTTTTAATTAATGCATTTAGTTTGATTCATAATCAAATAAAAGATGCTTTTTTACTTATAGTTGGCCAACCTTATAAAGAATCATGGGATAATTATGAAAAATTATTAAAAGTGAATAATCTAGAGAAATGTTCTAAAGTTGAACTTGGTTTTATACCTGAATCAGAGATTGAATATTATTTTTCAGCTGCTGACATTGTTGCATTACCCTATATTTATCTTGATACTCATGGTGGTGTAGGAGCTTTAGCACTGGCATTTAAGAAACCACTCGTGGTTACAGATGTTGGTGGATTACCAGAATATGTTAAAGATAAAAAGGTAATTGCATATCCAAAAAACCCTGAGGATCTAGCACTTAAAATCATTCGTGTGTTAAATAATAAACAATTTAAGAAAAAATTGTCAAATGATTCAAAAAAATTATCAATTGAATTAAATTGGGATGAAATAGCTGATAAAACAATAAAAATTTATAATTCCCTTCTTTAGTATTTAATTATTTAGTTCTATGAATTTCAATTAAATTTTTTATAGTTGTTAAATTTTGTTTTATAAAATATCTATTAATTTTATTATAATACGATAATCCAAAATAACAATCAATCGTACAATTTTTACAAAATTTATATTTACCCGCATTTGAAAATAGTTCATTCCATTTTTTAGAATTAAAAATAGAAAACAATTTATTATTAATTTTTATTTTTTTTATATAATGGTGAAAACATGGAATAGTTAGACAATTATCAGGACTAATATCAATAATTGAACTTCCGACTTTGCATCTTGGTTTCATAAGATTATTACCTCCTTTTTTATAGAAATCAAGTTGGGGTAAATTTATAATTACATAAGGTTGCCAAAAATATTTTTTTATAATATCAATATTTTCTTTTTTTAATGGCTCATTATTAAAATATGAAAAACATGGGTGAATATATATTATCGTTTTTTTTTCTTGTGCAAATTTAATTAAACTAGATATATTTTTAATGTTTTCATTTGTTGCTGTGTAAAGTAAACAGATATCTTGATTATATGATTTTGCAATATTTATTGACTCAATTATCTTATCAAATCCGTCAATTCCTCTAATTCTTTTATATTCGTCCTTTGATGTAGTATCAAATGAAAAATAAATTCTATTAATTTTATCTTTCAATAATTTTGCTTTTTCAGGATATAAAAATCCATTAGTAGAAAGTTTAATAAAAAATCCTAATCTTTTTGCATATTCAAGTATCATTGGTAACTCATCATTTAAAAGAGGTTCACCACCAGTAAAGTCAACAAATTTTATCCCGATTTTTTTTAAATCATCAAGATTTTTTTTAACATCTGTTAAATTTGCATCAGGAGTATTCTTAAATTTAATATCTCTCCAAATATTACAATATTCACATTTTGAATTACATCTATAAGTAACCCAATAATTACACATGCACAATTTATCATTGAACATTATAATTGAAAAAATCATATTTGCTATATAATATCATCGTTGAAAGTTTAATATAAATAATTATAGTTTTAATATCATCTGATATTGCTCTTTGTCCTCTGTCTCTCCTATAATTTTAAAACCAATTTTTTTATAGATTTTTTGAGCAGATGTATTTTCTTTATAAGTTTTTAAAATAACTTTTGAATATCCGAAATCCTTTGCCTTGTTTATAGTCCATCTCGTAAGTAATGCACCATAACCTTTGTTTTCATATCCTTTACGAATACAACATCCAAAACTTGGAATTTTATATCCAAATAATCTAAGGAAAGAATAACCAATTATTTTATTTTCAAGAATTAAAACAAAATAATGATCGTTGGAATTTAAGTTATCAATTAATGTTTCGATATTAAATTTGTGAGGATGAAAAAATTCTTTATTTTTTCTACTTAAGTTATTTAACATCTCTAAAATTTCCTCAATATCTTTTTGAATTAAAGATCTAAAAATCAAAGTATCATTAGAAATCATTTAAAGACCTTATGATTATAATAATTCTCTTTTAATTGAATATTTTCAAAAGCTTTTATCATCTCATTAATTCCATAATCCAAGTCATATTTTACTCTAAAACCTAGTGATTTAATTTTCTTAAAACTAACTTTATAGTTTCTTTTATCTGGATCTATACCAAATTCAGCAAATTTTAGATGAAAATCAATATATTGTTTTATTTTTAAAGCTACATCTTCTTTTGTAAAACACAATTCCTCAGATCCAACGTTATAAATTTCTTGATTCATTTTATCAAAATTTTCTATTGCAAAGATAATACTATATGCAATATCTTTTACATGAATAAAGGATCTCAAGTAATTTTTTTCATACACTATAAGCTCTTTTTCCCTCATTGCTTTTATTAAAAAGTTATTTACCAATAAATCAAGTCTGGGACGAGGCGAGAGCCCAAATCCTGTTGAAAAACGAAATATTACATAATCAGAATATTCTTTCACTATATTTTCTGCTTCCATTTTAGATATACTATATTCTGTTAACGGACTTAACTCTGTATCTTCTGTACAAATTCCATTAACATGACCATAATTACTTCCAGAAGAAGAAAAAAATAATGGAACCTGACATTTTTTAACTATGTTTTTGGTTCCAATAAAATTTATATCATTAGCAAGTTTTGGTCTAGCTTTACAAGCTGGATAACCTACTATTGCAGCTAAATGTATTACAAAATCAATGTTTTTAAGAGATTTTTCAACGTCCTTTATATTTCTAATATCTCCTTTAATAAATTCAAAATTTTGATTACTAAAATGAGTTATAATGCCCTCAATTCCATAAGTTAAATTATCTAAAACTCTTACCTTATAATCTCTTTTTAGAAGCTCTGGAATTAATACATTTCCAATATATCCTGCTCCACCAGTAATTAATACTTTTATTTTTATCACCTATAAAAATTATTAATTTTTCTTATAATATAGTCTTGTTCTTCTAAAGTTAGATCATTGTATAAAGGTAATGAAATAACCCTCTGCGAAATTTTTTTAGCAACTGGAAAAACATTATTGCTAAAACATCTGAAAATAAGTTGCTCATTTATTGGAAGAGGATAAGTAATTCTAGTTTCTATTCCATTTTCATTTAGATACTTATTCAATTTATCTCTGTTTTTAACAAGAATTAAAAAGAAAAAATAGCAACTTATTGTATTTGATAATTCCTGTGGAAAATCCACGTTTTTCAAATTTTCTTTATAATACTTTACTTTTAATCTACGTTTTTTCAATGTTTCATCAAACTTATTAATTTGTGAATTGCCAATTGCAGCCATAAGATCCGTCATTCTGTAATTGTTACCAAGACAGCTATGACAATACTTAGAGGTTTCACCTTGATTTCTAATAGCTAGAGCCTTGGAAAACAATTCTTTATCCTTTGTAAATATCATTCCTCCTTCAATTGTTGTTAATATTTTCGCTACATGAAAACTCGTTGTATTAATTAATCCATGTGTACAACACTTCACCCCATAGTACTTAGACCCAAAGGATTGTGCACCATCAACAATCAATGGAATATTATATTCGTTAGAAATTCTTATTAATTCTTTGTAGTTTGATACATTTCCCCCCAAATCAATATTAATTATTGCTTTAGTTTTATCTGTAATTTTTTCTTCTATTAAAGATGTATTAATGTTTAATGTATGATCAATATCGACAAACACTGGCGTACCATTGTTAAACAAAACCATATTTCCTGTCGCAATATATGTTAATGCTGGTATAATTACTTCATCTCCATTACTTATTCCTATACATCTTAAGGCTACATCTAAGGCTGAGGTTCCACTATTAACTGCAACAGCATAGTCGATATCGAGATACGAAGAGATTTTTTCCTCAAATTTTTTAACTTCTTTACCCATTGAAAGCCAACCAGAATTTAGTACTTTTATTACTGATTCTTTTTCTTCTTCATGGATATTTGGTATAGCCCAAAATATTTTCATTCTGTTTCTTACTCCATATTTATTACTTTATTTCAGATTATAAAATTTGAAGTTAACAAGTATTGTATAAAGATTTTGGTTTCTATTTACGATTTTATGAAAATTAGTTTATAAGATGAAAATTTTAAAAAATGATTTAAACATTTGTAAAACATGGAATGGATTTAAAAGATAATGAAAAAAGAATAAATGTTGAATATTATTCAGATAAGAATAAAAATAATTACTCAACTTTTCTATTAAATAATTTCGAATCTAATATTTTTCATACAATTCAATGGAAAGAGATTATCGAAAGCCACTATAATTTTAAGTCATATTATTTTATATCCCGAGATAATAATAGAAATATTAGAGGAATATTGCCCTCATTTTATCTTAAAAATATGTATGGAAAAAGACTAGATTCCATTCCTCTTTCAATTTATGGAGGAGCACTTGGAGAAGATAAATTTGTAGAACCATTAGTTAAAAAAATTTTTGAGTTAAATCAAGAATTGCAATGTAATTATATAATAATCAAGCAATATCCAATTAGATTTAGTCATTTATTTAAAAAAGCAGGTATGAAAAAAATTGTAAATAGATATACCCAAGTTGTGAAATTAAAGAAACCCGATGTATTGTGGAGGGAAATAAGTAAATCTAATCGAAATAGTATAAAAAAAGCTATAAAATATGATGTTCGTATTGAAAGAATTGTTGATGAGGAGGATTTAAGTAGATTTCATGAATTAGAATTAATTACTCATAAAAGATTAGGAATTGGAACTCCTTCGTTAAATTTTTTTAAGACAATATGGAAAAAGCTGCATTTAACTGGAAATGTAGAGGTATTCGTTGCAAAATATAAAAATAATATTATCGCTTCTAGTTTGATATTTCCTTACAACAAGAAAGTAATTTATGGTTATGCGAACTCAGAAAATAAACATTTAAATCTTAGACCAAACAATTTGCTTTTATGGAAGATAATAGAGTGGAGTTACAAAAAAGGATATTCACTTTTAGATTTAGGATCTACTTCATATGAATGGAAAGGTGTATTCTTTTTTAAATCATCTTTTAACACATTAAATATCCCATATGCACATTACTATTTCCCAATTAATACAACACTCATTGAGGATACTGCTTTAGGTAAAATCGAAAAAATAATTATAAAAAAATTACCAATATTTATGACAAGAAAAATTAGTTCATACCTAGAAAAAAAATTTGTAAAAAGTTAAAAAAAGAATAATAAAAAATTGGTTTTATATATTTAAAGCACCAAATAAATAAGATATTGATAAAATATTTTTAGAAAAATCATCAGGTATATTTATAGATTAATCCACCATAAGTTCTTTGTAAAAAATTTCTTTTATTAATAGATTTCCAAGAATTTTTCTATAAAAAATGTAAGGATCCAAATTATTTGACCGAATAATGCGCTTCAAAATCCTTGGATACGAATAAAATTTTGATATTACGTTTCTTACTCCATCCTTAAGTTCCTGTTCTGAAAAATTTTTTGGGATATAATTTACCCTGCCCTCCGTATATTTAGACCAATCATATGATTTTATTCTTTTTTCTTTTTTTAACTGTTTAAATATGGCAGTTCCAGGATAAGGTGTTAAAATACTACATGAAATTGAATCTAAATCCCATTTATCCATTGCTTCTAAAGTTTTTTCAAATACATCTGGTTTATCGGTATCAAAACCAAACATAAATAAACCAGTTACCATCATCCCATGATCTTTTATATTTTTTATAGCAGTGTGATATTTTTTAACAATATTAGATCGTTTGTTTATATTATTAATTGTTAATTGTGAAATTGATTCAATACCGATTAGCCATCGAATACATCCAGCGTCATGTGAAATTCTTAATAAATCATAATCATCTCCTAAGACATTTATATTTCCAAAACATTGGAATATTTTATTATAATCTTTCATTTCTTTAAATAATAATTTAGTATATTCTGGATTTAATGTCAATGACGAATCTGCAAAAAATAGATTTTTATTATTAATTTCACAGATTTCATCAATAATATTTTTAATAGGTCTAGGACGGAATAGAGTACCTTCGATATTTTGCATAGAACAAAATTTGCATTTGTATGGACAACCTCTTGATGCTTGGATTGAAATATATTCAGATTTTCCTGATTTTAAACGTCGTGGTGCTGGAATATTACTAGGATTTACAAATTTTTTTGATTGATAGAATTGTTTTAATTTGTTATTTTCTACATCTTTTAATAATAAAGGCCAAATAAGCTCGGCTTCTCCTATTACTACACTATCCGCATGTTGTTTTGCTTCATACGGAAGAGCCGAGGGATGATACCCACCTAATACAACCTTCTTTCCTCTTCTTATGAATTCATCAGCTATTTCATACCCTCTAAGAGCATTACATGTTAGACAAGATATACCTATTAAATCATAATCTTTTGAATAATCTATTTTTTCAAAAGTTTCAACAATAATATCTATATCATGATTTTGAGGAGTTAATGCAGCAATTTGCTCTAATGCAAGGGATTTAAAATATACAAATTGATAAAGCCAGGGATTTTTAATTCCTAAATGAGGTTCAACCAATAGAATTTTCATATTTCTTCACGCAACTAGATGGGCTTTGTAATAATTGAATATCAAATAACTTCTTTAATTGAAACAAAATCAAATTCTTTTAAAAGTTTGTCAATTTTTTTTAATGTTAATCTAATGCCATAATAAGAACAAAAATATAGTGGTAAGAATAGGTTTAATCGACTAGTTTTTGGATTGCATTCCCAAGGATGAATACAAAACGTTATAGGACCTCTTTTATTATTTTTTTTTATAATCATTTTATATATGCCAAAAGGAAAAATACGTAAATAGACCCCTATTGAAAAGGGTATATTATATAAAAATCTAATCGAACACAATGGAAATTCACATAATTTTGAGTGTTCATCAACTTTTGTTACATCATCCATCGAGATTTTATATGGAATCCTGGGCGGATTTGAATCACTTTGAAGATGTGAAGTAACTGGTAATATACTAGAATCATATTTAAAATTATATTTAGTTAAAATTGATAATGCCCATATTGTTGAGTTTGTGAGAGAATAATATGGAGCTCGAAATCCTATTGGTGTAATGTTTGTTATTGATTTAATTAAATTAATAGATTTTTTAATTTCTCGTTCAAAATTATCTGGACCTAACTCATAAAGTCTTTTATGTGAATAACCATGAGATGCAATTTCATGACCATTTTCATGTATTTCTTTTATCAAATCTGGATATTTTTCTGCAAGATTTCCTAAAGTAAAAAATGTTGCTGTAGTATTATGTTTTTTAAGAATATTCAATAATGGTCGAACATCTTCCTCAATATTATTCATTATTTTTTTTGGCAGATGATTTGAGTATGGTTCACCAGAATGCCAAAATTCTAAATCAAAGCTAAGAAAATTTTTCATTTTTTAATCCCAATAAATATAAATTTCTTCATATATCTATTAAATATTTAAACACCTAAATAACTTTAATTGTTAAAAAATTTATTTAAATATCAAAATCATTGCTATACTTGATGAAAAGTGTTCTTTTTGCACTGCCTAATCAGATTCCTCAACCTGGGTTATTTGGAAATCTAAATAATTTGAAATACCCAACTTTTCCCCCTCTAGGATTAATGTATATCGCATCTGTTATTGAGAAACTTGGAAATTCTGTTGAAATTATTGATTTAAGTGTTTTTGATTATTCAGATGAATACATTTTTAAAAGAATTGTTTCAGCAGATTTTGTTGGGATTAATGTTTTCACGCATAGTTTTAAACTTGCAAAAAATTTAGCAAGAAGAATAAAAAGTCTTTCTGAAGATATTTTAATTATTATTGGAGGACCACACTGTACTTTTTTGAAGGAGAAATCATTAAATGATATTCCCGAAGCTAAAATTGCAGTTGTATTAGAAGGAGAAAATGTTATTAAAGAAATAATTAAATATCTTGAAGGGAAAAGAAATTTATCTGAGATTCCAGGTATCTATTATAGAGAGGGAAAAGAGATAAAAAAAGGAAAACCTTTTGAAATTATTGAAGATCTTGATTTAATACCATTTCCTGCGCGTCATTTAATCGATGAATCAAAATATGGAAAATTTCCATGGTATGATTTTTCCAAGATTAAATATACATCAATGATTACAAGCAGAGGTTGTCCTTTTAGATGTAGATTCTGTTCTAGATATTGTAATGTTTTTCCAAGGTGGGGATATCGTGAGAGAAGTTCTGAAAATGTAGTTAAAGAGTTAGTTGAATTAAATGATAAATACGGTTTTGTAACAATTGTTGATGATAATTTTCTTACTAATATTAAAAGGGCGCATTTAATTTTTGATGAATTAATAGAATATGGTACCGATATCTTAATTCAAATTTTAGGAACAAGGTGTGATATTGTTGATAGAGTTCTATTTGATAAAATGAAAAGGGTAAATGTTCGTTACATAACTTTTGGAGTTGAATCTGGAAATCAAGATGTGCTTGATTTTTATAATAAAAAAATAACACTTAATCAAATAAGAAACACATTAAAATTAGCAGATGATTTTGGATTTAATAACTCCGCCACATTGATACTTGGAGCACCAATAGAGACAAAAACACATATTAATAATACAATTGATTTTATTTGTTCTTTACCTCTGGATCATATTATAGTTCATATCTTATTTTATGATATGGGTTCAGATTTATGGGTTGAAGCAGTAAAAGAAGGTAAAATATCAAAAGATGAATTTGAAGTTCCATCGATTATTGAAAGAGGATTAAGTAATTTTACATACGATGAATTAATAAATTATCAAAACATAGTAGCCAGGAAATTTTATATGCGTATTAAATACATCATTAAACAGATAATAAAATCTATTAATGACAAAGATTCTTTGAGATTGAAACAAATTATAAGAGTTTTGATTTCTCTTCAATTTAAAAATTTTTTATTTCCTATTGATGTTCATAAATAATTTTTCTGGAGAAATTAAGCAATGGAAATGAATAGTATAAATGAGAAGAATCTCATTTTAATAACTGTCGATTGTTTAAGAGCAGATCATCTCCATTGCATGGGTTATAAAAAAAATATTACTCCCACATTAGATTATCTTGCTAATAATGGAATATTATTTACTAATGCTATTGCGAATGGATCTAATACTTCTTTGTCTGTAGCTTCATTTCTTACTTCTACTTTACCACCTGTTAAATTCAATCCTAAGGAGACATTAGCTAGTTTTCTAAAAAAAAATGGTTATGTGACTGGAGCTTTTAATCCAAATCCAATTTTATCTACTAGCAACGGAAATAGAAATTCCATTAAGGGATTTGACATTTATGATATTTTATTATCAGATATAAAAAGATATTTTATATTTTCTGAAATTATTTTTGCATCAATAGTAAAACTTTATAGAGAAAATATTAATAAAAAAGGAAATGTGATTATAAAAAACTCATTTTTAAATAATATAATATTGCAGATATTATCAAATTTATTGTATACAAAACGTTATCGTTATGGACCACCTGCTGAAGAAATAAATCAAAAGGCGTTATTTTGGATGAAAAAACAAAAAGGTAAATTTTTCGTATGGCTACATTATATGGATGTCCATGAACCGTATTATGCTGAGGAGTATAAGGATAAAAAAGAATTACGTTATCTTATTACAAAATATCGTTATTTACCTAATAAACTTACAATTAAAGAGATAAAAAAACTTATTGATATATATGATCTTGAAATAAAATATGTTGATAATGCAATTAATAATTTTTTAAAGCATTTAAAAAATTTAAATTTGTTTAAAAACAGTATAATTATAATTAGTGCAGATCATGGAGATGCTTTTGGAGAACATGGAACCTTTGGTCATGGTGGTAAATATTATCCACAATTATATGATGAAGTATTACATGTCCCGTTGATAATATATAATATTAACAGAAAAGGTTTAAAAATTGATAGACAAGTCCAACTTTTGGACTTAGCTCCAACTATTTGTAATATGCTAAAGATTACTAATTCTCCTCATTTTTTTGGAGGTAATTTTTTCAAACCTTCAAAAAGAGGTATAATTATTAATTGTAGATCTTCTATTGCATATAGAACGAATAATTACAAACTAATAATTAATAAGAATAAGGAACAAGGAAATGAATTATATAATCTAAAAAAAGATCCAAAAGAAGCAATAAATATCTACAATCAAGACAAGAAAATAAAAAAAATATTAGAAAAAGAAATGATAACACTTCTGAAAAAATATAAGAAAAAAAAGAAAATATTAGAAATAAAAAAATAATCTTAAACTAGTATGATTGTATTTATTAGCCTTTAATAGAAAAAGCATTAAAATTATTAACTTGGTAGATTTGAATGGGACGAATTGAAGAAAATATATTAATTTTAAGATTATTTTACTTTTTTAGAATTTTTGAAATATCTTTTTATATGTATGCTTTTAGATGGTATTCAAAAAATAAAAAAAGAATTCCAAATAAAATTACTCCTAAAGATATATTAAAACTTTTCTATCTTGATTTTTTAAATATACAAAAAAAAGATTGTAAAATTATTGAGATTACAAATAATAGATTAATAACTAGATGTAAAAACAAATGTCCAATTCTTGAATTATCTCAAAATCTAAATATAGATACAAAAAAGTCTTGTAGACAAATATCTGAAGGTCCATGTAAATATTTCTTAAAAAAATTAGATAGAAATATTAACTTTAAAAGAAACTATAATCATATAAGACCATATAAAGAAGATTGTGAAGAAGTTATTACGATAAATAATGATTTGTAAAAAATTGGTAATTTTTAGAGTAAAATAATCTGATTTTACAAAATTTATTAAAGATAGTGCTTACGCTAACCGCATTAATGGGGGAGGCGGCGGAGGTGTTAAACACCGCATTTAAAAATCTAAATTGAAATTACTTGCAATCCCATCTCTCCGCCTGAATGGTTGAATATATTTAACAATATAAGAAATTTTCGGAAAAAATTTCTCCTTATATATATGGAGAAAAATTAAATTCAAGGCTTAAAAGTTAAATGATTTTTTTATAAGAATCTGAATCAAGAAGATCATTGATTTCAGAGTTGTTTGAGATTTCTATTTCAATTAGCCAACCTTCATCATAGGGGCTTTCATTTATTATTTCAGGTGATTCCTCAAGTTTTTTATTAACATTGGTAATTTTACCTGATATCGGTGCATATATTTCAGTGACTGACTTTACAGATTCAACAATACAGATCTCTTCACCTTTTTTAATTTCTTTTCCAACTTCTGGCAATTCAACAAAAACAATGTCTGTAAGTTCAGATTGTGCATGATCAGTAATTCCAACCTTTGCAGTTTTACCTTTTATTTTTATCCATTCATGAGAATCAGTATATTTCAAATCAGATTTTACTTCATTACTCATAATTATCAAATCCAGGTAATTTTAAATGTATTTTAAATATTTCCTAATTCTGGGAAGCCCAATCCTTTGGAACGATTGGTGGTCTTACAACTTTTGCTTTAACAGATTTATCTCTGATCATTATTTCAACAATACTTTCTTTTTCACGGTAATCGGGATGTACATATCCCATTGCTATTCCACTGTTTAAACATGGTGACATTGTACCGCTAGTCACAACTCCGATTTTTTTACCATCTTTTTTAATTTCACAATCTTGTCGAGGTATACCTTTTTCGATACAAATCATACTAGTTAGCCTTTCATAATCCCCTTTTTCTTTTTGTTTTAGAAGTTCATCTTTACCTATGAAATCATGATCCCAATTTATAAAGTAAGACATTACTGCCTCAAGGGGTGTTCTTCCTCCTTTAAATTCATTTCCCGCCAGTATAAATCCCTTCTCAAGTCTTAGAGTGTCACGAGCTCCCAGGCCAATTGGTCTAATTCCATAGTCCTTTCCAGCCTCAAGAATCTTTTTAAAGACATCTTCTGCTTTTTTTGGTGGAGTTATTTGTAATTCAAAACCTAATTCACCAGTATAGCCAGTGTGAGATATTATACAATCAACACCTGCAAGATTTATATATTGACATCCAAAAAATCCAACAGTTTTAATGTCTGTTTTTGTAAGTTTTTGAATGGCATCCCTTGATTTTGGACCTTGAATTGCTAGTATTACATAATCATCTGAAACATTTTCAGCTAAGGCGTCAATGTTATGCTCTTTTGCTTTTTCATTTAGCCAATTTGTAACTATTTCATCTGCTCCAGCATTAGGAATCATCATATATTTGTCTTCAAGATGCATAAAAATTGTATCATCAATTACAGTTCCATCTTCTCTAAGAATTGCTGTATATTGACTTTTATTATTTTCAATTTTTGACGCATCTTCTAATGTTGTTAAACTTATCAGTTTTTCAGCACCGGGACCTGTAATCCAGACGTTGCTCATGTGTGATACATCAAAAATACCAACAGTTTTTCTAACTGTTAGATGTTCCTCTTTGATTGATGAATATTGTATAGGCATTTCAAAGCCAGCAAATTCAGTGAAACGTGCTCCAAGGGTCTTTTGCAAATTAAATAAAGGCGATCTTTTTACCATAACTTTTCCCCAGTGCTGAATATAGTAAGCATAATTCAATATTTCGAAAAAATATTTATCAATTATATTCTATAACATAAAAAAATGAAGTCTAAAGAGATAAAACAAGTTTTTAGAGAGAAAAATAAGATATTCACAGAAAATCTTTGCAAAGGTTTAAGAGTGTATAACGAAAAACTTGTTAAATTTAAAGGAATAGAATATAGATCGTGGAATCCTTTCAGAAGTAAACTTGCAGCTGCAATTCTGAATGGTTTTGATTTTTCTATCAAGTCTGATTCAAAAATCCTTTATCTTGGTGCTGCAACAGGTACAACTGTTAGTCATATTTCAGATATCATAAAAGATGGGATGATTTATTCTGTCGAAAGTTCACCAGTTGCAGTTAAAAGTTTGATTAATTTAAGTAAAAAAAGAAACAATATAATTCCGATTTTAGGGGATGCAAATCATCCAGATAGGTATAGTTCAATAGTTCCAAACGTTGATATGATATATCAAGATATATCACAACGTAATCAGGCTGAAATTTTTATTATAAATATTGAAAAATATCTAAAAAAGAATAGATTAGGAATTCTAATGATAAAGGCAAGAAGTATTGATGTATCCTTAAAACCAAATCAAGCTTATGATATAGTATGTTCAAAACTTGAAGAAAATAATTTAAAAATAAAGCATAAGATAGATTTATCACCTTATGAAAAGGATCATGCTGCAATTATCGTTTCTAATTGATTTAATCGAAATAAAAATTAGAAACCTATGACATTAACTGCAGGAATTATGAAAAATAACAACAAAACCCCCATATATATGATTCTGATTAAATTTTTACTACCTTTTATTATCGCAGTGCTAGGTTTTGTTGTCTTGTATTTTATTGTAAGTAAAGGAAGTGTTGGAAAGTTATATTTGCTTATGTTTGCGTATTTTGTTCCACCTTTAGGAAAGGAATCTATAATACCTATAGGAATTAGTGGAGGGGAGCTCACAATTCCTCTTTTAAATCAATATGTTGTTGTCCCAAGTATAAATCCTCTTGTAATGGCTCTTTCAATTGCATTTGTTGATATCGTTGTTGCATTATTTCTTTTATGGAACTATGATTTTGCAAAAAAAATTCCAATTATTGGAAATTTTATGGACAAAGTTGAAAAAATAGGTAGAAGCTCATCAGATAAGTATTCATGGATAAAGCCGCTTCGTTTTATAGGTTTAGTGCTCTTTGTAATGGTTCCCTTTCAGGGATCTGGAGGACTTGTAGGATCAATTATTGGACGATTAATTGGTATGAAACCATATAATACTTTTTTTGCAATTTCATTAGGGGCAATAATCGGAACTATACTAATTGCATATTTTTCAGAAGCGATATTATCTGTTTTTGTAAAGAATTTCTTATTTGGTTTACTAATTGTTATAATTCTTCTTGTCATTGGAATCATGATTTTTGTTTATAAGAATGTAAAGAATCACAACAAGAATAGCTTTTAGATAAGAATTGTACAATAAAATATTAAATAAATAAAAGTAATTTTTATATAATAAGCTTATAGAATATATTAAAAACACTAAGGAACTAATAAATATAATAACGTGGGAGGCTAAACGGCCTAATGTATAAAAGAATAGTTGGTATCATTATACTTACAAATATTCTAATATCATTATTAGTTCCAACTCTTTTTTCAGAGCCATTACCAGATGAACCTCCTTGGTGGAATGATGAATACAATTATAGAAAAGAGCTTATTATTCCAATTGATACCAGTAAAAAGCAGGCAAAATACCAACCCATAGATATTCTTTTAGAGTTTGAAGAATATTGTTGGGCAAAAAACGAAAATGAACATTCCGTGAGGGTTTGTTCCTGGAATGGAAATATCTGGAAAGAACTTGAATCACAGATATATGATTTAACTCAAGGTGATAATGAACATATTATCTCATGTAGTCTTATTTTTTTAATTCCAGAAGAATCTGATGGTAACGAAAAATACTATGTTTATTATGATGAGGATGAAAAATTAGGACCAGATTATCCTAATAGAGTTGATGTTGAAGAAGATTATTACAGATATGAGCAAATCCCAGGTTTAATATTTGAATCATATTATTTTAAGATTTTAGAGGGGGATTATATTGTATATGCAATAAATAAAGAAGGTGAGGCTCTAGGATCATCCATTTCTCAACAGATAGCTAAATTAAAAAAAGAAACGGAAGTAGTAAAACCTAATAGAGGTGTAATGGGGGTATCACTTAATTTTAGGTACTGGTGGTTTACAAATAAGGATGACTGGAAAGAGATTGCAACATATGAAAAATTTATGGAAAAACAGATTTTTATTGATGGAAATTTAATGGTTAAATTTGGTATAAAAAGCCAGTCTGAAGATGGATTACTTCAAAGTACGGTTATTTACAAATATTATTATTGTCCTACAGAAGAAAAACGAATATATTTACATGTAAAACATGAGATAATAAACTATCCACTACCAGCAGGAGAGGAAGTCGATTCAGCTTATGCAAATTTTGACTTTGGAAACATAAAAAGTAGCAATATAGATGAACTAAATTTTGGAAGAATCTATCCTTTTATGCATTTCTATAGTAAAGAAGAAAGAATAATTGAGAAAAAAATCCCACAGTATCCAGAGGGAATCATAAATGTAATAAGCAAACAAGAAGACAACGATCTTGGTAGCTCCCCTTGGGTATCAGTTGATGATGGAGAAAATGGAGAGGCACATGCCTTAATATTTGAAACAACTGATGTAATAAAATCAGGTGATGTTGAGAGAGAAGGTATAACACTTGAATTATTTGAGACAGATCATTACAAATTACCTGGTTTAAACAGTCGTTTAGCAACTTTACTTTTTTTGAAAAATTCATATGAAAGCGGTGAAAAACCTGATGATGAGCTTCCAAATGATTTTGTTGTTGAATACAATGCAGAGTTTTTCTCAACAGAAAACGGAGGTTATCCTGCAGTAGCCGAAGAAGCAAAGTTGTATCAATCCCTTATAAAATATCAACCAACTCAAGATGACAATATCACAGATGATGAAAAGGAAACAGATGAGTTTAATCTTACAGCTTATGTCCATCTTGCACCGTCATTTCCATTTGGTTCATTTTTATATGCTTTAGGAAAAAATGTTTCTTACTTATCTGCAGAGGTTTATAAGGAGAACAGTACAACCTCGTCAAGAGGTGGAATCGTCAGCAGATTATCACTTGTAAAAGATATACCTACAAATTTTAATGATCTAAGTTTATTGGAAAAGTTAAAGTTTATTGATTGGAAAAACTTTTCATTTTTTAAAAAGATTCATTTTCCAAATTTAGAAAAAGGTCGTTATCTGATAAAGATTTTTAGAGAAAATCCTTTTCTTAAAAAAGAAAAGCAATTTATTGGATTTACCATAGTTGATTTAGATAAAGATAAAGAAACCCGAATATTTTGTAAGCAAGAAGGGAAAGTAAGTCTTAACTTCTTGAATCAGAATCAAGAAGGTATAAAAAATGTGCAAACCTATCTTAAAAAAGATGATTTTATAATTGCTTATGGTGAAAGTGATTCTATTGGTAAAACAACTATCAGAGCTCCTTGTGGTATTTTAGAAAAATATATGTTAAAAATCATTTATAAGGGATTTCTTGTTAATGAAGAGCAAATTCGTTTAGGTAGAATTAGAAAAATTCTACCTTTGAGAAAGACTTTCAGCTTAGACCTTCATGATTTTGAAATAAAAATACGAGATTCGGAAGATAAGGTTCCTACTTTTAATGTTGATTTCAGTCTTACAAGCAAAGAAATGCATTATCCAACTATTATAAAGGCAGATAATGTATCTCAAGGAATCTATAAATTCAATGATCTTTATCCTGCAAATTATATTCTAACTATAAAATATAACACATTTGAAATTATTAAAGAAATAAAGATTCCTGATATCGACTCATTGGAAATCAAACTCTATGATTTTTCTGTATATATCAAAGATTTATGGAACCTTTCACCAGAACCGCAACTGGATGTTGTTTTAAAAAGTAATGATTTTGAAAAACCAGTTGTTCTATCAGGGGAGAAACAGTCATTAGAAAAATATTATTTTAATAATCTATATCCAGGAAAATACATACTAAAAGTTAGTTATAAAACATTTTCACTTGAGGAATCAATAGAAATCCCTGAAATGAAAATTACTGACATTGTTTTTCCTGCGTTATATAACCTGACTACAATTATATTTGACTCGCATGGAAATTACTTGAAAGATGCTGAGATTCTGATTATTAGGAATGATTATAAACTCAAAGGATCAACCAATGAAAGCGGAACGGCAGTATTGTCTATTCCACCGGGTTCTTATTTATTGAAAGTTCTGTATAACAATGACTTGATTGCAACAAGAAAAGTCGAAGTTTTTAGTAATACAGTTTATAGGATTGTAACTACAAATGAACCACTAATTCCTTACATTGTAATTTTACTTAGCGTAATTGTTTTTATTGGCTTTGCAGCAACATGCTATAGAAAAAAAGATTTAATGTTTTTCCTTAAAATAATTGCAATTTTATTAGTGTTAGTTGCCATTTTCTCTCCGTGGTGGGAGCTAAATGGTTCTGCATCTGACTCAAATTTTGAGACATCAACAAAATTATATATTTCTCCGATTAAAATGGTAACAATTATATCAAATAGTAATGTAACATCAGGAGAAATCGCAAATTTAAAAAATGATTTTGTAGGTTTTGTTGATAATTATCTACCAATTGCTATTGCTATTGGTTTTATTTTGATTATTTCAAGTATTATTTTAAATATGTTTTCATTTAGGAAATTATCTATAATAATTCTATTTTTAGGTCTTATCTTCTATATTTGTTTTATCAGCATTTATGTTTATGAACTGCCTAATCTGACAGATACCATAGTGGGAAGTATTTTTGGAAGTGGGAATTTAGAAATCAACATTCCTGGTGAAAATATATATGAAATATTTAATTGTTCATGGGGTCTAGGTGCTGGGTTTTATTTACTTTTATGTTCTATTATAATTCAAACAATTGCTTTTTATTTGAATTTAAAAAAAATCAAAAATTTAAAATAAGAAAAACTATAAGTTATACAATAGCTATACTAAATTAAAGTATTGGAGAGAGATATGACAAAAAGGCCGGTATTGATATATATTTTGATATTACTCTGGCTTGCAATATGTGGTATTTTTTTTAGTTGGGGAACTTTTTCTCTTCAAATTTATTTGTATATTCCAGATTGGCAGGCAGTTCAACCAGTGGCTAATATTTTAAATTTTGGTTTTTTAATATCCACTATTGTATGGTTTGTATTTTCATTTTTATTTATCGTTTTTGCATATGCAACGTTTAGAGCAGACATCTGGGCTTGGACATCAGGAATAATAATTTCTACAATATTTTTAGTAATATTTGGTTTCATGCTTGCTGCATTTATGATAAATTCAATACTGTTTCTTGATCCATTTTCAGTTTTAGGCCTTGTAACTGTAGTTATTTCATTTATGACTGATATTGGAGTTGTTTATTGTCTTACACGACCTAATACAAAACTATATTTCAACGTACAAGAAGATTGATATATTGTAAAAAATAAAAAATATATCCAGTTGTTTTAAATTGTTAAATTTACCTCTGCTAACATTTTATTTATAATATAAGATGGAGCATCTCCGAGTAGATCTTTATAAGGCGAAGTAGGTATCAAATCAGATTTACCTAATTCTTCTGCTTTTTTGACATGTCTTTTAATTTCATCAAAGTATATCTTTTGGATTTTATCTTTGTTTTTTGCAAATTTCTTTTTTATGTCTCTTTTCTTCAAGATGCCTCTTCTAGTAATTTTTTTATCAAGTCTATTTAGTAGAGGAACTATTACACTTTCTATCATTTCACCCTTTGTTAAATCAACAAGATCATCAGCTAGCTGATATGCAAGTCCAATTTCTCTTCCATAATCAGCAAAAACTTTGAGAATATCACCTGACATATTTGCTTCAATGGCCCCTGCCTTACTTGCTGAGGAAAACAGTGCTGCTGTTTTTAAATCAATTATTTTATTATATGCCATAAAAATCTGTGATTTTGTCGAGATTTCTGCATTTTTTATATCATCTTTGTTAAAATCAACCTCGTCAATCTCTCCGTTTACAACTTCGTTCCAAGATTCAATGTATAGTTTTGCTACTTCTTTTCCATGTCTTAATGCGATATTAAAACCAGCTGCAAGCATTTTATGACCGGTAAGTATTGCTTTACCGATACCTTTTTTAATAAAAAATGACGGTTTACCCCTACGCTCCTTGTCATTATCAATTATGTCATCATGTACTAGTGATGCAGCATGCGCTAGTTCAATTACTACGCCACCCTCTAATGCCTTTTGGTACTGTCCAGGGGTTTCTTTTCCTTGTGTGCATGCTTTAAATGAAAGATGAGCGAGAAGCGGGCGTAGGCGTTTTCCGCCTTCTAAAATTAAAGAAATTTCTTCGTCTGTAATCATATCAGTAATCTTTTTTTCTAAATCTTTCTGTGAAGAATTAATAACCGAATCAAGATTTACTGTTTTATCTTTCATAATTCACACTTCCCCCAAATGATTTCATAGGCGCATATGAATAACGTTTTTATCTTCAATATATATAATATATTTTTTTAATTATAATATTTTCGGTCTTTATATTTATTATTAGTTAATTATTTTGTTAGTTAACAAATGTTAATCACATTTGCCATTCTTAAATCTTTTGGGAGTTAATATTTTATATATTTACAACTAATTTAACTAGGAATTAATACCTACTTATTCTTATTTAATTTTAAAACAATTTATATCTCATATATTTTATCATAGAATATATGTGCAAAAACCAATAAATCAAAAAAAATTAATGTAGTATGCAAAAAAACATTCAATTATAAATATTCTTTAAATTTTTGGCAACAACATATACCTCAGAACTAGTTTTACGAGATGCAGCCGGATTAAATAATTTTACAGAGGAAAATTTCTCAAATAAGGGCTTGTTCTGAAAGATAAATACTTCTAGCATGATCAATCGAATAAGCACCAGAAATATCTGGAGACATATCTGATAAAACCACATCAACCTTCTTTTCACCAATTATTTTAATTAACTCCTTAATCGAGGTCTCTTTTGTCATATCTCCCTTTAAAAAAGTAATTCCGTGAATCGGTTTTATAGGTGAAAGATCTATTCCTACAACGCTTCCTTTATCTCCAACTATTTCTTTTGCAACCTGGCTCCATCCACCTGGGGCTGCACCTAAATCAATGACTGTATCAGATTTTCTTAAAATTTTAAATTTATTTTGTATTTGTTTTAATTTAAATGCAGAGCGGGCTCTATAACCAACCCGCTTTGCCTCTTTATAAAAATGCTCTCTCTTTTTTTCTTTATACCAACGAGTCATGGATTTTACAGTATTATGTCAATATCTAATCTTTCTGCAAGTTCTTTGTATCTATTTCGAATTGTAACTTCAGTTACACCAGCAACATCTGCTACTTCCCTTTGAGTTCTTCTTTCCCCACAAAGAATCGATGCAATGTAAATTGAGGCGGCTGCAACACCAGTTGGTCCTCTTCCACTAGTAAGTTCTTTATCAGCTGCATCTTTTAGAATTTCAATAGCTTTTGATTGAACGTCACCACTAAGCTTCAACTCGCTGCAAAATCTAGAAATATAATCTTGCGGTGAAGTAGGCATAAGTTTAAGTCCAAGTTCACGGGCAATAAAACGGTATGTTCTACCGATTTCCTTTCTGGAAACTCTTGAAGAACCAGCTATCTCGTCTAGTGTTCTAGGAACATTACACTGCCTACATGCAGCATAAAGTGCAGCAGCAGAAACACCTTCGATACTTCTTCCACGAATAAGATTTTTTAAAACTGCTTTTCTATAGATCATGGCTGCTGTTTCTCTTACATTTCTAGGAAGACCCATGCCTGAAGCCATTCTGTCAAGTTCAGATAATGCAAAAGCAAGATTTCTTTCTGTTGCATCACTGATACGGATTCTTCTCTGCCACTTTCTCAAACGATATAATTGTGCTCTGTTTCTGGTTGGTATAGACTTACCATAAGAATCTCTGTTTTTCCAACCAATCATTGTACTTAGACCCTTATCATGAATAGTATAGGTCATTGGAGCTCCGACACGAGCTCTTTTTTCTCTTTGGTCACTATCAAATGCTCTCCATTCTGGACCATGATCAATAAAATCTTCATCAATTACAAGACCACAATCTTCGCAAACTAACTCTGCTCTAGAAT
>WOR8_10003985_pt1 | contig 22925 bp, 17 predicted proteins | sample DeeMarSeWOR38_10_FD_19890 | JGI IMG/M metagenome (IMG submission 19890) | reverse complement strand
AGTGATGATCGATGATTTACTCACTAGGGGCATCGACGAGCCTTATCGAATGTTCACATCCCGTGCCGAGTATCGATTGGCGCTGCGGGCCGACAACGCGGATCGCAGGCTGACACAAATCGGCAGGTCCGTCGGCCTTGTCGGCGATGAAAGATGGACAAAGTTTCAAAACAAGCTTAACCAAATTGAAAGGCTCAAAAGTTATCTCAAGAGCACAAAGATACCGGAAGAAGGCCGGATATCTTTGTGGGATCGGCTTCGCCAGACGGACAACACTCTTGGCGAGAGACTGGCCGATTATCCTGATATTCGGAATATGAATGTTACCGAAGATGTATTGGATGCGGCGATAATCGATGCCAAGTACGAAGGTTACCTGGCCAAGCAGGAGCGACTTGTGGCGAATTTGAGGACTCTGGAAAAAAAGAAGATGCCGGAGGACCTAGATTACAACGGCATCGAGCACCTGCGGCCGGAGGCTAAAGAGAAACTCTCTGCCTTCAGGCCGAGCACGCTTGCCCAGGCCTCTCGAATAAGCGGAATAACTCCTGCCGATATTACTGTAATTCAAATTCACCTAAAAAAAGGAGAATCAAATATCAAAGATCAAAAATAAAAATTTTGGAATCCCGGCAAGCCGGGATGACATCCTTAATTTTGCATTTTATATTTTGCACTTTGAATTATCTTTCTAATGATTGAGCTGTCTGAAACTATCTACAACAGCCAAACCAAGCGTAGCGAACCCAAGTTAAAATTATGGCGTTCAGCGGGTTTGTTGCTGACATATAAGTGCAACTGCGCCTGCGAATTTTGCTACTACAACTGCAGCCCTGATAAGGGCGGCTTAATGCCTGTGGATACCGCAATAAATGCGTGGCGCTCACTGAAGGTTCTTACCGGCGACAGCGCAAAAGTTCATATCACGGGCGGTGAACCTTTTCTTTACTGGGATCACTTGGTGAAAATTCTGGATCAAGCTCAAAAGCAAAATTTAGGTAAAGTCGATTTAATCGAGACGAACGGATTTTGGGCAACGAATGAAAAGATTGTCCGGCAGCGGCTAAAAAGACTCGATGAGCTTGGAATGAATCGTTTCAAAGTCAGTACCGATCCGTTTCACCAGCAATACGTTGACATAGAGCCGGTACGTCGATTGGCTGATATTGCAAACGAGATTTTAGGACCCGAGCGAGTTCTTGTTCGCTGGCAAAAGTATCTGGAGAATCCAGTTGATATGAAAAATCTCTCGACCGTCGAGCTTGAACAGCAATATATCAATGCTATAAAAGATTATCCCTGCCGTTTCACCGGCCGGGCCGCAGGAAAACTGGCGGATTTAGTTGCATCAAAACCCATCGAGAGTCTTGCTGCGGTGAATTGCAAATCAGATTTTCTCGGCGCCAAAGGCGTGCACATCGATTCATTGGCAACGTCAACAGAACACTCCTTGAAGATATCTGGAAGCAATTCGATCCTCGAAGAGACGATTTAATCGGCACGCTATTCAACAAAGGCCCTTACGGCTTGCTCGACAATGCCGAAAAGCAGGGATATGAAAGGGCGGAATTTTATGTTGGTAAATGCCACCTCTGCACCAGCATCCGGCAGTTTTTCTGCGATAATGGCCTTGAAAAGTCAATTTTGGGCCCAGCCGAATGTTACGCGGACATAGCGTAGGAAATTTTTTTAAATTTTTTTTATTTTTTTGTTGACATGTTGTACAAATGTACGATATTGTAGTTGTACAAATGTAAAATACACTTGTAAAAGGAGATTGAAATGGTACGAAAAAATCTACCGGCGCTGAGCCCATCGGAAACCGAAATCTTAAGACTGGTCTGGCAGCTCGGCCAGGCAACGGTACAGGAAGTCTGCGACAAGTTGCCTGCCAGAAGGAAAATCGCGTACGCGACCGTTCAAACTCTGTTGCGTCGGCTGGAGAACAAAGGTTACCTGAAACACGACGTCCGGGGCAAGGCCCATGTCTTTTGCGCCGCTGTTAAGAAGGAGCACGTTGTCAAAAGGTCGGTTGGTGATTTCTTAGACCGGCTGTTTGGCGGAGATCCGATTCCTCTGGTGCAGTATTTAGCCGAGCACGGCCAGATCAGTACCGACGATATCGAGAGGATCAAACAGTTGGCGGATAAGAAGTAATAATTGTTTGGAGAGAAAGACATATGGAAGACTATTTAAACCATTTCACAAATTATCTGCTGACTCAGAGTTGGCAGATAGTCGTTATTGTGTTAGTCATAGTGGCGGTTACCATGGTGTTGAGAAACAAGAGCGCGCACGTGCGCTATCTGCTTTGGCTGATTGTGTTGGCTAAATGTCTTGTGCCGCCTTTGCTTACGATTCCACTGGCAGTGCTGCCGGAAGATGAGGCAGTTATTGTATCGCCGTCATTCGAGCCGACAGAGCCGATAGTAGTCGAACCTGTTGCAGAAACATCCGCTGCGGAGGTGCCTTTGTCTCCGGCTCCAGTAATTGTGAATCATAAGCCAAAATTCACGGTTCACCATTTGTTAGCCTTATCGTGGATTGTGGGCATAAGTATATTTGTCCTTGCGGCTGCGGCCAAGGCTCTTCGGACCGAGTTTTGGTTAAGACGAGAGCGTAAATCACTTCCGGCCGGATTGCTAAGTGAGATAGAAGAGCTATTCTCTGGCTTTAGTGTCAGGATTTTGCCGAAGGTATGGCTGGTTGAAGGTATCGGCCAACCATTCGTATGGGGTCTGGTCAGGGGAAATATTTATTTGCCTGCCAACTTCATTAAAATCGACAGCACTGAGCATCGTAGAAGCGTCTTGGGGCACGAGATCAGCCATGTCCTGCGTTTTGATGCGGCGGTTAATCTTTTACAAGTTGTGGTACAAGCAATTTTCTGGTTTCATCCCTTGGTTTGGTGGTCTAACAGGAAAATCCGCGCCGAGCGTGAAAAATGCTGTGATGAGATGGTTGTTGCCCGCTTGAACACCCCGGTCAAGGATTACAGCAAGGCGATTATTGATACGTTGGTTAATGAATACGAATCGACTCAGTCAATCCCCTCACTGGCAATAGCCGGGCCAGTACAAAATATCGAGGAAAGGATAAAAACCATGTTAAGACCAGGAAAAAAATTCTATAAACGCCCCACCCTGACGGCTACAACAATCGCTCTGTTGGTCGCGCTGTGCGCCATCCCGACCACACTCGTACTGACCGCGCGCGCAGGAACAAAACCTGCTGCCGAATCGCTGCGCGAAGCGACCATCACCGGGGACATTGAGCAAGTCAAGAAGCTCATCGCCCAGGGCGCCGATCTCAACGAGAAAGAAAAGAACGGGTGGACACCTCTTCACTATGCAGGCTGGTACGGCCAGAGAGAAGTGGCAAAAATGCTTATTGCCGAAGGGGCAAACGTCAACGCCACAGACTCATCAGGCGAAACACCTCTACATGTGGGCGTACGTTTCGGGGCAAGGTACATCCGCGAATTACTCATTGCAAAAGGGATCAAGGTCAATGCCAGAGACAATAGTGGGAACACGCCCTTGCACGATGCAGCCAAATGGTGGAACGTTGGGCAAGATGTGCTGGAGCTTCTTGTGGTCAATGGAGCGGAAGTTAATGCAAGAAATGACGAGGGCAAAACACCGCTTCACCTCTCCACTCCCTGGCGCAGCACCATAAAGCAACGTCGTGACATTGCGGCTAACTTCCTCTTATCCAACGGTGCGGAGGTCAATGCCAGGGACAACAGTGGTCACATTCCCCTTCATTACGCCGCCGGAAGTGGCAATGAGAAAGTGGTGAAACTCCTTCTGGCCAAAGGTGCGGACATCAAAGCAAAGGCAGCCGACGGTACAACAGCCCTTCACTGGGCTGCAGGATACGGGCGTTACGATATCGTCAAGTTACTTCTTGACAGCAGGGCCGAGGTCAACGATACACAGAATGACGGCTGGACAGCTCTGCACCGTGCTGCTCAAAGGGGGCATGACACTGTAGGAGAACTGCTCATCGCCAGAGGTGCCGATGTGAACGCCAAAGACAAGGAGGGTAAAACACCTCTGGATTTTGCCGGTTTGGGCGGTTATGTTAAGCTCTGCACCTTGCTGACCGCGAAGGGGGCAAAAGTCCATAGTCTTTGTTCCGCGGCCGCCGTCGGCGACCTGGCCAAAGTCGAGAGTTTCGCAAATGAAGGCAGAACTACTGATGAGAAGGACTCCGCCCTTTTCGCAGCGGCGGCTTGCGGTCAGGTGAATGTTGCAGAGCTGCTTATCAGCAAAGGCGCACACGTGACCGCAAGGAATAACTGGGATGAGACCGCCTTGCACCATGCGGCCAAAGGGGGTTACACTGATGTAGCAAAGCAGTTACTTGCCGACGGGGCCGATGTGAATGCGATAGACAGAAATGGACAGACACCCCTTCACTATGCAGCTTCCTCCGGCCAGAAAGAAATGGTGGTGCTCCTCATCACCAAGAGTGCCGATGTCGATGCGCAAAACCGGCGTAAGCGTACGCCTCTCCATGCTGCAGTCTTGCAAGGCCATAAGGAAGTAGCCGAAATCCTCTTTGACAAAGGCGCTAATATCAAACCTCTTCCCGTCGGGATGTTGCACGCCGTTTGTTGGGTCGGCCACAGGGAAGTGGCAGAGTTTCTCGTCCAGAAGGGTGTAGATATCAATGCAGAAGACAACTACGATGAACAAGCATCGCTCCATGCGATCTGGCAGAACCACCCAGATATCCTCGAACTACTCATAGCCCATGGAGCCGACGTCAACGAGGCAGACCGACATGGTTGGTCACTTTTACATTATACGGCAGGCAAAGAAGGGTCTGGTGGCTCAACGACTATGACCAGGATGCTTCTTGACAAGGGAGCAAATCCCAATGTTGTGGAAAGGAGCGGCCTGACACCTTTACACCTTGCGGCTGGTGAAGGTAAAAAGACAAGAGTTGAACTGCTTATCAACCACGGGGCAAATGTGAACGCCAAAGACTGGGAGGGCAAAACACCGCTGTCTCTTGCTCAAGAAGCTGGCCATACCGATCTCGTCGAACTGCTGCGCAAGCACGGGGCTAAGGAATAGAATTTTGAATCGAGAGTGTAGAATTCAGAATTAAGAGGTGCAGGTTTTCTTTTCTTAATTTAAACTCTACTGTCTGGGCATTGCGGCTGCTTCGATTTCGAATAGGAGGTCGGGGCGGCAGATGTCGCAAATGACCGTTATCCAGGGCCAGTCGAGATTGCCTTTTATAGAATTGAATACTTGTTCTACCTCGGTTGTTTTGCAGTAGGCTATGACTTGAACCAGGTCTTTTTCGCTGGTTTGCATTTCTGTCAGGACGGCTCGAACATTTTCTATCGTGGCATTTATCTGGCCTTCGGCATCGCCGATGTTCGTTGTGGCGCCATCGGCATCGATCGAGGCGGTTCCGGAAACGTATACTGTCTGGCCGGCAGGCGTGGTTGCTTTCGAAGCTCGCGAGAAGGCTGAGCCGTAATTCAGAGCACAATGTTGTTTGCCGGTGACCTGCAGGTATTGTGTGGAATCGGCCGGCTCAAGGACTGCTACAAGGTCCATCGCACAGTGGCCGCCGTTGTCAGGGCCGAGCCCGATTCCCGTGCTGGCGGGCATTGACTGGCGGGTCCCGTCTCCGATAAGCCCTCGCTCGGTGAAGAAGTCGTTTCTGACCTTATTAAAGTCGTCGTACCACGAAAGAATGTCCTTTAACCACATCCAGGTACGCGGCACGGAAAGGAAATCAACGCCGAATTGCTTGAGTACCGATTCGCCCATTTCCATCATAATCCGGGCCTGTTCGGTGTTAGTTGGTGCTTGGGGGGCTGATATGCCCGAAAGAGTAAGGAGCGTGCATTCGGGAGTACGAAGGACCCGGCCACAGGCAGTTTGATTGAGACTGACGACCTCCGGCTTATTTTCCGTAATGACGGCGTGAACCTGAACGCCAGCAATCGGGCCGGACGAGCCTTCCGCCGCCACTAAAAAGCTCGGAGCGACTCCATCATCAAGCTCGCCATAGGCCTCAGAGCGTGCCTGACGGAGAATTTCGGTCGCTGCCAGTGTGGAAAAAATACGTTCCTGGAGGATATAGGCTTCTTTCGAGCGCAGAGTGTCCCGGATACCGGAAAAAATCTCTAGGGCCTGGTCATGCGATGATACAGCTTGCCCGGGCGTAGCGGAAATATAGATTTCAGTTGCTGAGGCTGACTCAACGCTACGTATTTCAAAGTTTGCGGTCATTTCTGGGCCTATTATTCTTCACTCTGTCGATATTCTTACTATAAACCTTTTATTATAATTGTTTTGGGCAGATAAATCAATTCTAAATCCGGCTCAAATGGAAAAAGCTTTTGTCGGACGAATTATCGTTACTCATTTTGTCGCTTTTTGCAGAATTCCAGCAATTTGTTAATCTCCTCTATGAGCTTTGTATTTCCGGCGACATTCGCGAAACTAAGTGCCTTTTCTGCCGACAGTACTGCTTCGCTGAATTGTTGTACTTCGGCATAACTCATCGCCAGCCTATAGTGAGCTTGAGCGTTTTTTGGATCAAGGTGTACGACCTCGGAGAAATGAGGAATAGCTTCATCGTGCCTTCCAGCGAAAGAAAAAGCCAGAGCAAGGTTAAAGTGCATGCCGACGGGATTGTACTGTTTGTCAAGGCCGTTGGGCATAGCTCTCAAAGCCATCGAAAGATGTTCGATGGCCTGGTCGAATTGTCTCTGGTGCAGAAGCGCCATACCCAGATCATGGTGTATACGAGGATCATTCGGATTAGCTTTCAGAGCCTGGTTATAATGTGACATTCCCTCCTCAAACATCCGCTTGGCATTATACATCAGAAAACCAAGTCTAAGGTGGGCCTCGGCATTGTTGGGATTCAGATCCAACGCGTTTCTATACTCCTGGATTGCGTTATCTGTATCGCCGGCTTTGAAAAACTCGTTGCCGGCTCTTACAAAAGAATAGTCGTTCAGGAATTCTTCGCGGATATTCTTAATTGCAGTGGATTTGACGTTGACGAACTCGGGGATATTAGCGGCTTTGTCTGGATCAGTGAAGTGTTCCAGCAGGACGGCGGGGGTGCTGTTTCCCTGCTGGTCGATGTGAGTAAGGCAGAGCTGCGTATAATCTGAATAGGCTTTTGAGGAAAACACCAGCCACCTGCCGTTTGGTGAGAAGCTGTGCCATGAGTTCATCCGGCCTGTATTGGCTCGCAGTCTTCTGGCCTTGCCTCCCTCGGCCGGTATTATGTAAAGCTCGCTGTCGGGTTGGAGCAGCATATAACTTTTCGCTTTGCAAAAGATAATCCATTTGCCGTCTGGCGAGTATTTCGCGAAGAAGTTACTCATACCGTTATTGGAGGCCCCTTCGATGGATTCGGGCTTGCCTCCTTTTCCTTCGTTGAATGGCATTCTGTACAGGTCGAATAAAAACGGCTTTCCGTCTTCGGTGAATTCCCTACACTCTTCCCGGGTCAGGAGAACTTTGCCTTTGCCTTCGGTTTCCTTGAGGTTATACGCTTTTGCTCTGGCAAAAACAATATACTTTCCGTCGGGGCTCCAGGCCGGATTGCTCTGCACATATTGCGGGTCATCGGCACCGGGTAGTGACTCGAATATTTGAGTAAGCCTGTCGTATGTGCAAAGGATACCTTTGACGGGAAAGAAAAGCTGAGAAAAAGCCAGAGGAGGCATCGGGACGAAGACGGATTTGTCTTTAACTGTGCTGACGACATACCTGCCGTCAGGCGAGACCTGCGAGAGCAGGCCGAAGGTTTGTTCCCCATCTTCTTTTTTGTAGTCGTTCCACGTGATGATATCGCTCGTAGCAAGGATCATTTCTTCGGCCGTGCGTGTTATGACGTATGAACCTTTGCTGTTTGCGTAGTCCACGTCCATCGCAAGGATGTCGCCCTGTTCGGAAAACGAGTGACAATTTCCGCAGACGGGCAAATTTTCCAGGACAACCGGAGGCTTTGGCGCCGCGATGTCACCGAAACGCCATCGAATAAGCGAGGGGTCCTTTACGGCTTCGACAAATGGCAGGTTAACTTCTCTATAGAATAATGGCGCGCCAACCAAGTCTTTGGATGTTCTGATTTTGATTCGGCCCACTGAGGCGATTTTCGTCGATGACTGCCGGTTGACACCCAGAATAGTCACCCGGGCATCCTTTTCGAGAGACCGTTTTTTTACGATCTGCCATTGCTGTTGCTCAGGGGTCCACCTGGATTCATTAGTGATGACGTTCATGCCGCCATCTTTACCCTTGAAGTCAATATTTACAAGCCACGTGTCGGAGCCGGAATTGTCATTCCAACGAAACGTTGGGGGCACGATTTCTGGCGGAAAAACAGTTTCATCATGAGGGTAGCCAATTGTCAGCCTGCCGTACTCAACGTTATCCTGATAACGTGCTAATATATCTTCTGCTCGGAGTTGGCGTTCGTCAGACGTGATTAGTAAGACTATCGCAACAATGATAGCTGTCGCGCAGATACTGACAATGATATATTTGACCGATTGACCGATTTGCGCATCGATTCTCTTATCGTTCAAAAGTAGTCAATCGTTTTGCTCGAAACATACGTCGTTTTACGCAAATCGAGCAAACGACATATCTTACATATCGTTGATAAAAAAATCAAGCTTAAGCCCAAGGCATAGTTTACTCATAAATAAGGCTCTGCTGCATTAAATGCCGTATTATCGGGCTTGGGTGGTGCTTTATTTCGGATTTTGGATGTTTGCTGTACGTCATAAAAAATATTAAAAAAAGTACAAATCCGTAACAGAACGGTAACATTTAGACTGCATAATTGCTTCTGTAAATGTGATTGTTTTTTTGTTAATCTATTTGAAAGGAGCACGATTATGGAAAGGTTCAAGAGCATTAGAATCATTTTGATTTTGATTGCTGCTCTGATCGCGCCGGCGGCTCTGGCCAAGTCTGCAAGTGTTCTGCTGCAGGAAGGCCTCTATGCCGAGGAAGTCGATGGCGATCTCGATGCGGCAATCAAGATCTATGCGCAAATCATCAAAGATGGTTCGGCGCAGAGGTCTCATGTGGCACAGGCTCTGTATCGCCAGGGCATGTGTTACATGAAGAAGCAGCAGGAGCAGCAGGCAAAGCTGGCTTTTGAGAAACTGGTCACTGAGTATAGTGACCAGACAAACGTCGTCAGCAAGGCCAAGCCTTTGCTGCAGGAATTGAGCAATGCCGACCCGGCAGCTTTGATGCCACCCGATACCTTGATTTACGTCGAATTTGGCAGCCCCGGCAAGCAAGTTGAAACTATTCTCAAGATGCTCGAAGGCACTCCCATTGAAAATCCCCTTGCAGCTATCGGTGGCGCATCTCAAAGCGGATCTTCACCTGGGAACATCGTAGCTAATTTTCTGAATCCGAATATGATGGCTGAATTCAAGAAGATACGCGGTGCTGGCGTAGGCATTACTGGCATTGCGCAACCAGACCCACCGGTAGTCGTGGTACTGTTTCCAGGAAAAAGTGATGCACTGCGTGGATTACTCTTTGGAGCTCTCACTTTTTTAGGCAAACCTCTTGAAGCGTTTGAAGGAATGCAGATGGTTGAATTCACCGATGGAGGAGGCGCTGCCTACGACGATAATGTAGTCATCCTGACCAGTCCGCGTGCATACACTGCTGGACAATTGACATGGTGTGTGAAGCAGTATAAGGGCGTTGCAAATGAGCCGACACTAGCTTCGAGCAATAAGTCGTTTGCCAGGATCAACAAGAAGGGCCGGCAGGAAAATGCCTTTACCATTTGGGCGAATGTCGATCAGGCATACACGACTCTTACAAAACTGTTTCCGGAAGGACAGATTCCTCAACAGATCCTTCAGGCAAACGGTCTTGCCGATTTTGATAATATTGACGATTTGGTTGCCTTCTTGTCTCTTGAGGAAAGCGGAATTGCCCTGGAAGCCAATGTTAGTTTCAAGGATGGCCACAACAGCCTTGCCTATAATATGTTTCGCACTCCGAAGCTCAGCAAAGCCGCCCTTGAAGCGGTCCCCTCCGATGCGGTTGCACTTCTCAGCGTGGCCTGGGGCGGAGCGGACAGTCCTCAAAGCCAGGCTTTACGCCAGCAGATACAAAATGCATCGGGTTTGGAGATCGGCGGTGACATCTTCGCCAATATCGATCAGGTCACCCTGTTTGTCTTACCATCCGCCATTTCCTCCGGCGAAACTCCTGCCGGAATACCTCCAATAGCAACGTCTATTGGACTTGTTCTGACGAGTGAGAATCCAAGGCAGACTCGTCAAATCCTGACCGGATTGTTGACGGCAACTAATCTGATAGCGAACCTGTCCGGAGATGATTCTGAAGCGAATGTCGGCAGATACCAGATCGAACTTGTCAATAAGCTACAACTCCACTGTTATACGAACCAGGAGAAAAAGACGACAGTTCTTTCATTGAATCCGGGCGTTATTGAGGCTTCTGCTTCGGCAGTCGGAAATCGCAAATCCGTCACTTACGGCGGACCGATGAAAGACGCCGTGAATACATTGTCTCCAGTAGCAAGCAAACTTGCGCTGATTAATGTCGGAGGAGCTATAAAAACCGGAGTGCCATTGCTCCACTCAGGCATGGAAGAGCCTGGGGACGATGTGAAAGAATTGATTGCCCAGGTAGTAAAGAGCTGTGATAAAACAACCATCAAGTTTCGCACACAGGAGGACTCGAAGAACTTAAATATACGTGCCGAAATACGAGACCTGCCGCCGGCGAGCGAACTTTTTGGCCCAATTATGAGCCTGACACAGATGATCCACGAGGCGAGGGAACAGATGTGGGCCCAGAAAAGAGAAGCCAGTATTCCGGCCAATATTAGAAAAGCAAGCAAACCTGTTGCGGTTGACGGAAAAGCCGAAGCTCTCTGGTCAGAAGCTCGCGAGTATAAGATCGGCAACGTAATATATGAATCCCCTTTGAATGATGATGACTTTTCGGCTTCTTACAAGGCCTTGTGGGATGAAAAGAATCTGTACGTGCTGGTTAATGTGACCGATGAGAATCTTAATAACGACTCGTCTGATTTTTGGCTCGATGATTGTGTTGAGGTATTCGTCGACGCCGACAACAGCAAGTCGGGCAGCTACGGTAGCAATGATTTTCAGTTTCACTTCGATTGGGCCGAAGCAAATCCGAGCATGGGAGAATCCCATCACAACCAAACTCAGGGAGTGGACTTTGCTTTTGGGCGTGCAGATGCCGGATATCGGGTCGAAATCAAGTTTCCATGGGACACCTTGAGAGTAGAACCGTCTGCGGGCAAAAAGATAGGTCTGGATGTTCATGTGAACGATGATGACGACGGTGGAGACCGCGACACAAAGCTGACCTGGCGAGGAAAAGAAGACAATGCCTGGCAGAATCCGGGCATTCTTGGAACCGCCGAGTTAGCTGGTCTCGTCGGATGGTGGAAGCTTGACGAAACCAGCGGCCGGGAAGTTACGGATGCTTCCGGAAACGGAAATATCGGCAAGATTTTGAATGGCGAGCCGAAATGGCAGACTTCCGGCGGCAAGATAGACGGGGCATTGCTGTTTGATGGAAAAGGCGACTGGGTGCACGTGGCGAACGAATCGAACTTTGATTTCACCGGGGAAGTAACAGTAACAGCGTGGATAAAGGTCAACCATTTCGATAGGGAATGGCAGGCAATCGTGACAAAAGGCGACAGTGCCTGGAGGTTGCAACGTAATCAGGACACACCGACTATTGAGTTTGCCTGCAGTGGATTACAGGTTCCGAGCGGCAACACATACGGCGGTTTGTACGGAAATAAGGCCGTCAATGATGGGAAGTGGCACCACGTTGCCGGCTTGTACGACGGCGAAAAAATGTATATATACATTGACGGTGTAGTGGATGTTTCACAGCCGGCTTCGGGTGCGATAGCCACAAATGATCATCCGGTTTATATTGGAGAAAATGTAGAAATGACCGGGCGTTTCTTCAATGGTTTGATTGACGATGTTCGCGTTTACAATTATGCTCTTAGTGAAGGCCAGATTACAGCTCTTTACAATGAAGGCAAATAGCACGTGAAAGCCACAGGCAAAATCACAGCAGGTCAAAATCAGTTACGGTGGGTCGTGTTGCTGCTTGCAATAGCGGTGATACTGCCCACCGTTTGCCTGTTGTGGTTCATGAGCCATGCGGTTAGGAATGAACGTCTTGCAGTCAAGCAAAAGCTGACCGATGTCTATCAGCAGCGGCTGGACAGACTGAGCCAAAGACTCGATGGCCTTTGGTCGGATCGAATCAACTCGGTCGGCGCCAAGGTATCGGGGCACGGCATCGTTGAAATATTCGGATTGTTTGCAGGCCGGGACGGCGTTGAAAACGGCTTGAAACTTTGTGATGCGGCGATTGTTTATGACAGCAATGACAAGCTCATCTATCCTGTCACCGGGGGTAAAGAGGATGCGAGTGAACTTCCGGAAGAGTTTAGCAGGGCTTGGAGAGCTGAATTTATCGAAGAGGATTTTACCCGGGCAACGGGATTATACGTACAAATCGCCGATACCTCCGCTGAGGACTATGTCCGAAATTCTGCTTTGATGGGCAGGGTTCGTTGTTTGAGGAAATCCGGGGATATTGATAAAGCTATCGTTCAGTGCACCGAGCTGGCCTATGGTCCACGTCAGGAAGATATAAGCTCATCTTCCATTTCCCTGATGGCTAATGCCAGAGTGTTATTAGTGGAATTGAAAGCCCAAACCGAAGATGGCCTGAGCCGGTCCGATGTGCAGAGGTTTATTGATTCGGCTGTCAATTACACCCCCGGCAATGATTCGGATTTCTTGCCAATGCCGTCGGAGACACGTGTATTTTTGCTTCGCAAAGGAATTGAAATTGTAGAAAAAAGTCCGTGGGCGGAAGATTTCGGCCCGGAAGTTCAAAGGGCAAAAGAGCTGCTTTCGACTGAAGAATTAGCAGCGGCTTTTCTCAACAAATATGGTAGTCCGGAAGTTACCGAGTCCTGGTCTGAGGAAAATGCACTAAGACTGATTTCGTCGCTGCGCTTGCTTTTAAATACAATCGAAGGAGTTGATTGGAACTATCCGGACTTTGCCGAACAGCTAAGACGGCAGATATCTATTGTATTGGATTCGTACCAGACCAAACAGGCTGCAGCGATGGCCGCTGCATCAAAGCAGACTGCGCTGGCAACGCTGCTTGAGTCGTGGCCCGAAGACAGCTTTCGCAGATTGGACTTACCGGAAGAAGTTTTCGCAGTCCATCGTACCATGGGGGACAGGAAGTGCATACTGTTACGGACTGCTAAAGCTCTTGTCTCGGACTTTGATATATGCTCGGACGGCCTTGAAGAGCTTGGTGTTTCCTGCCGGATAATGGACAGCTCCGGCAGTTTCGTTTCGGGTCTGGAAGCTCCCGAAGAAGCTGCTTTTTTGCATGCCCCACTGGGAAAGTTCTTTCCCGGCTGGCGGGCTGAGATTCATTTTGGCGATATTGATATTTTTGAAAAAACTGCCAATAGACAGAAAGTGATATACATCTGGGCTGGATTGCTTGCTATTGCCGTTATGGTATCGGCGGGATTGCTGACAGCTCAGGCCATTGGAAAACAAATAAAGATAAACAAGCTGAAAAACGATTTCATCGCTACGGTCTCTCACGAGTTGAAGACACCCTTGGCATCGATGCGGGTTTTGGTCGATACACTGCTGGAGGGCAGCTACAGAGACCAGCAGCAGGTTACCGAATATCTTGAGTTGGTTTCGAAAGAGAATGAAAGACTGACCGGATTAATTGATAATTTCCTGACCTTCTCGAGGATGGAGCGAAACAAGCAGGCATTCGCGATGGCCCGGACGAGCCCTGCTGCGATTGCTCGCGATGCCGCCGAGGCTGTCAAAACAAAATTCAGCAAGGGCAAATGCAGCTTTGAGGTAAACGTTCCTGACGATTTGCCTTATGTAATGGCCGACCGTGATGCAATGGTAACGGTGCTTGTAAATCTCCTGGATAATGCTTACAAATACTCTTATGATGAAAAGCAGATTGAATTGAGTGTTTCTTCCCAAGACGGATTGGTTTGTTTCAGCGTCTCGGATAATGGCGCCGGCATATCTCGCCGGTCGGTTAAAAAGATATTCAACAGGTTTTATCAGGTTGACCGTAGTCTCGCACGGCGTACCGAGGGTTGCGGGCTCGGTCTTAGTATAGCGAAATTTATTGTAGATGCACATAAAGGCACGATTTCGGTTGATAGCAAATCCGGCGAAGGAAGCACATTTACGATATGCTTAAATTCAGTCTGATTTTATGAAAGAACACTTGAATGAAGAATAAAGCGCGTATTTACTGGATATCTTTTGCAGTGATTTTCACGTGCCTGGTTTTCGTATTGCTTTTGAGTGCTAATAGAGCTGACGGAACTTATAAAGTCGAAAGGCTTGAGTTTTCTCTCATGGACAGTTACGGCCGACAGGTCTATTCGCAGGATTATAAGGGAGTACCGATTTTTCTCGAATTCGGAGCATGCTGGTGAGGCGGCTGCCAGCAAGAGGCGCTGCGTGTCGCAGCTCTTGCAAGGGATTATCGTGATACCGGTTTGCAGGTTATTCGTGTTATTTCCGGAGACAATGAATTAACCGCACTGGACTTTCAGAAACATTACAGAATGCCAATCGTTCATTTAATGGATTCGGATGTGGCTTTTGAAATGAAGTACGGCAGAGCATCCTGGCCATTTTTGATGCTGGTTGATAAAGAGGGGAATATTATTTATCGATGTAATAACCTGATTGACAGAGAAGGAAAATTGCAGCGTTTGCTTAAAAAACTAAAGAGAGAATCTTTTTCCGCTAATACAAAAACTGTGGATGGAATTTATTACATGAATTCGACTCTGCAGCGTAGTGGAGAAACTGTAGAATCGCTTCAAAGTGAACGTTTTACATCTATTGCCGCGGGATGCGATGGGCAGATTTATACCGTGTTTACTTCGCTCAAGAATGGCAACAGCGATATCGTTATGCGAATTTATAACGATACATTTTCCAGCAAAGATGTCCCCATTGCAGCTACGGATGCAGATGAATATGACGGCACGGTCCTGGTGGATAATAAAAACCAGGTCTGGATATGCTGGACAAGTAACGCCGTTGATAACAAATATCAGATTCACCTGACAACTTTGCAAGACGTCCGTGAAGGTCGTCAGAGCATCGTCGTATCGAAATCCCAGGATGATATCATGCACGGCCGCATGGCCGCGGACGATTCCGGCGCCATCTGGATCACATATTATCAGTGGCATAATATGGGGCAATATTCTCGCGACAAAGAAGTCTATCTCCGAAAATATTCGAATGGAGAATTCTCAAATCAAATCCGCATTAGCCCATCTGATGTACCTGTGTACGAAGACCATACGGACCCGTCGATATCCGTTTTGAACGGGCAGGTTTTTGTAAGCTGGAGCTGGGATTTCCATCGGCCCGAAGGATATACAAAGGATGCTAAGGAGCCGACGATTTTTGCTCGAACTGTAGATCAGGACATTGAGCCCGGCGAATCTTTCCATATAAGCGGCCAAAGGATCGATGCGTCACCGGTGTTGTCGGGTGCATGCAAAGACAATCTCTGGTGTGTCTGGGACTCTCTTGGCCAAAGTCAAAAAGACCGGACGTATCGAAAAAATCTTTATGTACGAGCCTTGAATGCCCATGATGCGGTCGGCGAAGAATTTGCCGTTGCCCGGGACCTTGTGAATGTGTGCAGCCCCTGTTTTGCATTCGATAATGCGGGCAATGGCGTTTTGACCTTCTCGCAGACTGATAACGGAAAAGACTTCTCGTTATGGAAAGCCGAGTATGACTCGGATAATAATTGCTGGAAGGAGCCGGCTGTGATAATCTCTGAGGGAAATCCTCGATTTGGCTCTTGTGTTTATGATACACAAGGAAGACTCTGGATTGCTTATTCCGTTAAAACGTATAAAGGCAGAGAAGTTACGGTGAAACGAGTGGACTAAAATGAAAAGCGTATTGATTATCGAAGACAACCCGGCGATGCTCCGTGGATTGGAGGATAACTTCGATCTAAAAGGATATCGGGTAAAGACTGCCCGAGATGGTGAACAAGGCCTTAAAGCAGCACTTTCGGGAGAACACGACCTTATCATTCTCGATATTATGCTGCCCAAGATTAACGGCTACGAAATATGCAGTCAAATCCGCAAGAAGAATCTCGATATGCCTATTATAATGCTGACAGCCAAGGATCAGGAATCCGATGTTGTGATGGGACTGAATCTTGGCGCCGATGACTATGTCACAAAGCCGTTCAGCATAAAAGAGCTGCTGGCCCGTGCCGAGGCTTTTATGCGGCGAAGGGGTGGCGAGGAGCCGGATGTATATGAATTCGGTGACTGCCGGCTCGATATTGTCAACGAGACTTTCACACGTAACAGAAAGCCAGTAAAACTAAGCCCCGGTCAGTTCAAAATGCTTCGCCTGTTTCTTAAAAGGGCCGACTGTACCCTGACCTGCGATGAAATACGCAGTTCCGTATGGGGTCATTCGCATTTTGTAACTTTACGGGACATCGACGAGGCCGTCAGTACTTTGCAGGGCATAATAGAGCCGGACCCGGGCGATCCAGTATTCATCCATAGAATAATTGACATCGGTTATAAATTTAAGCATCCGGAGCCAGATGGAAACAATCCTGATAGTTGAAGACGACCCGACGATGCTGCGGGGCCTTAAGGACAACTTCGAGTTCAAGGGCTACCGCGTTCTGACCGCACCAGATGGGGAGGAGGGATTGAATGCAGCGCTCAATGAAAAGCCCGACCTTATTATTCTCGATATCATGTTGCCGAAGATAAACGGCTACGAAATATGCAGGTTGATCCGCAAAGAAGAGCTCGATATGCCCATAATCATGCTGACCGCCAAGGGCGAGGAATCGGATATTGTGTTGGGGCTGAATCTTGGAGCGGATGATTATGTCACCAAACCCTTCAGCATAAAAGAGCTTCTCGCCCGAGCCGCGGCGTTCTTAAGAAGACGCAAACAAACAGAGCAGGATGTTTACGAGTTTGGGGATTTTCGCCTCGACATCCCGGCAAGAAAACTGACACGTGGGACAGATGAAATTAAGCTCTCACCGAAAGAATTCAAGCTGCTGGAGCTCTTCGTCAAAAAGCCCGGCCGGGCGCTCACCCGCGATGATATACTAAACGCCGTCTGGGGTTATGATTGCTACGTTGGCCCTCGCAGCATCGACCGCTTTGTCACTACGTTACGCAACAAGATAGAGCCAGATCCTCACAATCCAATCTTCATCCACACAATCAGAGAAATCGGCTACAAATTCGAACCACCCGAATAAACGTCATCTGGCTGTCTATGCATCTCGGTTAAAGAAAAGGTGCCGGTTTACTTAAGGAAACCTGACATTAACGATGCGGATCAGGCGCAGCTATGAGCCATCGCCTATATCCGGCTTGTTGGAGGAGTGGTGGCCGATCAACCAATCGATTGCCTCTTGGTGTTGTGTGAACACTGAAACCAGCCAACCTTGATTGCGACATTTGTTCTCGTAGAATTTCGCATCTTCCCATGTTTTTCCCCCCTTACGCACGACAACTGCCAACTTGTTCGCCCTGTTGGCCTCTGCAGCTTCCCATTCACTGGGTGTGTTGTAAAGATCCAGGATGGAAAGCTGGGATTCTGCGTCCAGGACATCAGAGAGAAACATGTGCGGGCCATCTCCTTGTGCGAGTGCCAGTGCTTCCCCTGTCGCATCCTTTGCGTCCTGGTTGGTGATTATGTCGCTATAAACGGTGTGAATGATGCCCAATTCAGTATTAAGCTGAACCTTCCATGTCATGTGCAGCTCTCCAACATGATTATATAGTTTCCCTTTTAATATCTTCTATGCACCTATATATTTTATGTTTAGCAATGTATTTTGTATTTATTTTTTTGCTGCTTTAATGGCGTCGGTGAGCTTTAGGGTGCCTTCGTAGAGGCTTCGGCCGATTATTGCCGCTTCGGGATTGAATTCGGTCAGCTTTTTGATGTCTTCTACGGTGTTTACTCCGCCGGATGCGATTACGGGTACATCGACCCCCTCGACGAGCGCTTTTGTTCTCTCGAAGTTCGGGCCTGACATCATGCCGTCTTTGGCTATGTCGGTATAAATTATTGCTGCTAAGGGCAATTTTGCTGCCTCAGTGGCGAATTCCAGCAATGTTAAGGAGCTATCCTGTGTCCAGCCATGCGTGGCTACCTTGGAGCCTTTGGCATCGAGGCCGAGTACTATTTTGCCGCTGAACTTCTGTGCCATTTCACTGAACCACTCGAAGTCCTGCACGGCTTTTGTGCCGATGATGACTCTATTAACACCGATATCGAGCAGTTGTTTTATGGAAGCTTCGTCGCGCAATCCCCCGCCGACCTCGATGTTCAGTATTCCAAGTGCCGCTATTGCTGATATCGTATCGGTATTCACCGGCTTGCCTACCTTGGCACCGTCCAGATCGACGATGTGCAGCCACTTGGCTCCGTCGGCGCTGAATTCCTTCGCCTGTTCGACTGGATTGTCTCTATAGTTTATCTGGCGGTCATACTGGCCCTGGATAAGTCTTACACATTTTCCGCCTCTAAGATCGATTGCCGGTATTATATACATCTGCTCTCTTTCAAAGGTCGCGTTGTCTATCAGGTCTTGTCACCGACAAGCGGGCGAATCTTGTCCACGGTAAAATAGATGAGGTGCCGGACTTTTCCATCATAATCTTTGGCTTTCGGATGCTGCTGCTTAATTTGCTTTATCCGCTCTTCGTCTTTTTCTTCACCGGTTTTCGTCAGGTGTAGTCTTTTGCCCTTATATCCCGCGCCCTCTTCGACAAACATATACGCGGCTTTGGGATTGGACTGGATATTTGAGTAGCTAAGCTTTTCCAGCATGCTAAAAGCTACGGTTTTTTCATTGATAATATATGGCCGTGAATAGACAGCGATATCGACGTTTCCATCCAAATCGCTTGTCGCCAGCACCCCCAGACCCTTGATGTCTTCGAAATATTCTGCAAGGCTCATGATTTTCTCCTAACTTGTAATATCAATCAAAGCTTGTTTTACATTAGTATACTTAAAATCGAAGCCTGTGTTCAATAATCGTTTTGGCAAAACCTTTTGCCCGGCCAGGAGCATCTCGTTGGCCATTTCGCCAAATGCCAGCCGGGCGGCAAAAGCCGGGGCGTTGAACCAGACCGGCCGATGTATTACTTTTCCGAGAATCTTACTGAATTCCTTCATTCTGACCGGCTGAGGCGCTGTCAGATTAAAAGCGCCTTTAAGATGTTCGTTTTCCATAAGGAATTTTATTGCTGCGACCTCATCGTCAAGATGTATCCACGAAAACCATTGTCTGCCGCTGCCGAGGTAACCGCCGAAATACAATCGAAATGGTTTTACGATTTTTTCAAAAGCCCCTCCATCCCGGCCGAGAACGATTCCCGTGCGGATAACCGCACACCGGACGCCCAGTTTCTCGATTTCTTCGGCGCAGCTTTCAATGTCCCGACACACACTTGCAAGAAATCCTTTGCCTGGCGGCGAATCTTCATCGAACGATTCGTCTAAACTCAAGCCGTACCAACCAATGGCTGAAGTCTGAATTACTACGGTTGGCTTTTTGTCTGCTTGTTTTATCACCTCAATAACTGCTCTGGTGCTATCGAGTCTGCTGTGAAGTATGCCGGCTTTCTTCGATTCGTTCCATCGACTCGAAGCAACGTTTTCCCCTGCCAGATTAATGATGGCGAATGACCCGTTTGCTTGCTGGAACCAGCTTCCGGTTGTTCTTCCATCCCATTCGATTACTTTAGCTAAGTCACCAACTTTTTTTCCGGCCCTTGTTGCGTCACGTGTCAGAGCAACTATTTCGTAATCTTTATCAAGTGCTTTGCACAATGCCATACCTATAAATCCTGTCGCTCCTGTTATTACGACTCGCATAGTGTCACCTTCTAATTTGTTTTTTCCAGCTCTTCGATTTTTTTCACGTAAGCGTCGGCGTTGAATTTTCTTTTCAGTCCTGCAGCATTCATATAACGAATCTTGCCGAAGACGGGCCTTTCGCCCCAGGCCCTGTCGTGCTTGCCGAAACACCACGCCACTCCGGCAAAGGCATTCGGATCTCTGCCGTCAAGCTCGTATTTATTGTTGAGCTGCAGCGCGATTTTGAAGCCGGTCTGCGGATTCCTGCTCCATTCGAGAATTTTTTTACCCCAGTACATTCTCATATAACCGTGCATCTTGCCTGTAATGACCATCTCTTTCTGTGCCGCGTTCCAGTACGAATCGTGCGTTTGTGCTTTTTCGAACTGCTCGAACGAATATATATATTCCCTTTTGTCCCTGCGATGGAAATTCAAAGTCCTTTTAGCCCAGGGCTCAAGGCAGGTAAATGAATCGTAGTGGTCATTATAATAAACAAAATTATGGCTGAGTTCCCTTCGTACGATAAGTTCCTCGAGATATGCATCTTTGCCGGCGCTGGAAGTTTTCGAGACCTTCAGGGCAATATACAGAGGCGAAATTTGACCGAAATGCAGATAGGGACTCATGTTCGAGACATAATCGTCGGTCGGATCGTTCCTCAAATCGGCGAATCTATCCAGCTTGTTTTTCAGAAAATTGCTTAGTCGGTGTTTCGCCTGTTTTGTACCGCCATGAAAGCCGTCGACTTTTCCGACACTTCTGTCTATATCAAGCTTAGTGATAGCCTTATTGATGTCACCAATATCGAACATGTGGAATTTCATGCCGAGCGAATTGTGCTTAGGTTTATTGTGTTTGAGCGGAACCAGATAGTAATCAAACTTCTTCGTAATTCTTGGCCGGAACGTACCTGCCGAGAAATTCTCTTTCGACGAAGCTTCTTCCACGGGGACAATCAGATTAGTTTCAACTTCATACAACGGGCAGTCGATTTGCCCGGCTACGTTCGCCCGCCATTTCTTCTGGATTCGCAATTGTCCTGCATCGACAATAACCAGTGCAGCATGTTTTGCCAGTTCCACCGTGCCGCAATCGGGAGACTTCTGTTGGATAATCATTTGAATGCCTTTTGCCACAAGAGCTTTTTGCACTTCTTTTAGTCCTTGCAGCATGAAATAATAATGGCGCTGATTTGCCTCGGGCCAGCTCTCCGTTATACCGAAGAATACAAGGACAGGTTTCTTCAGCTTATTGGCTGTTCGAATAGCATATTCCAGAGCGTGGTTGTATTCGGCCCGCTGTGCTGCCTGCATCCAGTAGAGCACATATTTTCCGTCATAGACCTTTTTGTCGTTGAGCAGCTTTATTCTTTCCTTCTGAATCATTCCTATAATGATATACAAACACAATCGTTGAAGAAATCAAATTGTTTGACAAAATATGGCCTTTTAATATATTTGGTAGTTGGTGAATGACAGGAACTTTCGAATTTAGGAGACCAAACGATGAACGAAGCAAAGATTTCAATAGCTGCGCGGTTAAGGGCGTTTGTTTTTTCTTTCAGGTGGATGGCAGTTTTAGTGATTTTTGCCATATTCTTAGCATTATCAAGCACCAGCTCGGCCAGAGGCGGTTCATCGGGGCAAAAAATACCGGTCATCTTCGATACCGACATCTGTGATGACATCGACGACACATGGGCGCTTGCTATGCTACTGCAATCGCCTGAATTTGATATCAAGCTGATTACCACCGAAGTAGGCAATACTCAATCGAAAGCTAAGACCGTGGCAAAGTTCCTCAAAACCGTCGGCAGGACGGACATCCCCATCGGAATCGGCGTCCAGCAGCACAAAGGTCGCCATCGGCAGGATGCATGGGCAAAAGACTACGAACTATCCTCGTATCCCGGCAAGATTTACGAGGACGGTGTCCAGGCCTTAATCGATACTATTATGAAATCCAGCAGTAAGATTAAATTGGTTGCTGTCGGCCCATTGCCAAATATCGCCGCAGCGCTTGAGCGCGAGCCGAAGATTGCCAACAAGGCGGAATTTGTCGGCATGCACGGCAGCATTCGCCGGGGCTATGGCAATAATCCTAAACCCAGCCCCGAATATAATGTCAAGGCTTTTGTCAAAGAAGCACAAATGGTCTTTACTGCTTCATGGGATATAACAATTACACCGCTGGATACGTGCGGTATTGTACAGCTTAAAGGTCAGAAGTATCAAAAAGTGCTTAACAACAACAGTCCTTTAACCAATGCGTTGATGGAGAATTACCGAGTATGGTACAGGCAGGGAATCCTGAACAACGACAGGGATTTGAGCGAGGATGAACTCGATAAAAGAGTCGATGAAAAATGCAATTCGAGCAGCTCAACTCTTTTCGATACGGTCGGCATTTACCTTGCGATGTCAATCGAGCTGGTGAAGATGGAAAAGCTGCCGATTATAGTGACAGACGACGGATACACGAAAATCGATGAGAATGGCAAAAAGATTAACTGCGCTACAGAATGGAAAGACCTAGGCGCATTTGAAGATTTGCTGGTTGATAGATTGATCAAGTAACAGATTTGCGTAGGATTATCTTGGGGCAGAACAAACCCAAAATCATAGTTGTCGGCAGTTCCAATATGGACCTGGCGGTAAAGTCGCCGCGGATACCTTCCAAAGGCGAAACGATAATGGGCGGGGATTTCATCATGACACCCGGCGGCAAAGGTGCGAACCAAGCCGTGGCTGCTGCAAAGCTGGGCGCCGAAGTGTACTTCATCGCGAAATTGGGCGACGATATTTTCGGCCGGCAGTCATTGAGCAATTTTCAAAAAGTCGGTATTCACACAGAGTATGTAGAGCAAACA
>WOR8_10001596_pt1 | contig 22937 bp, 29 predicted proteins | sample DeeMarSeWOR38_10_FD_19890 | JGI IMG/M metagenome (IMG submission 19890) | reverse complement strand
AGCCAGCCCTCTCGAGCTGCTGAAGGGCAGTCCTGACGATAGCACCACTTCCCTTCTGGAACTTGTTGGGCTTGACACCTCGTCTCTTCTTTCCTCCATACGCAATACGCAACTTCTCAGTACCTATTGGTCCATTAAGATAGACCTTACGGAGAATGCTTGCACACCTGACAAACCAGAAATCTGAGTCGTCTGGCGCTCGCTCTTTATGGGCTCCAGTCTTTACAAACTGCATCCATTCGGGCGGAGTTATCTCCTCTCTGGACTTTAGGTCCTGTGCGAGCCGGCGTATTAGGATATTTGCCGGAATATCGTAGACTGTGGGCATGTTTCAGTCACCAAACTCATTGAGAACAGGTCATCTCACACATATTCGGCGAATGACCTACCTCAAAAGGCTGGAGTCACCGACTAGGGTCAACATAAAAGGTTGTCGTTGTGTTGGCAGTTTTCTCATTGATAGGAAGCTCACATCTTGCGAGTCTTATAGATTACAGCTGTGTTTCCACGAAACCCATCAAGCTTGGCTCCTGTCTTTTGACACAGGAGTTCCACAATCTCGATTTTACTGCCCTTCCCAATCGTATTCCGAAGGACACGGACCTTGATGTATTGGTGTTTCTTGAGGAGCCGATTGGCCTCTTCAACAACACTGTCTGACACACCTCCTTTGCCTATCTGCATCATTGCAGGATCTTGCCAGACAATCTGGATCCTCTTTACGTCCTTCATTTGAAATCAGTCTTGTTCGAGTCCGTTTGTTCTTTAACCTATGCTTGTGGACTCGACCTAGAGGTAGTATCTCCTTATAGCTCCACAGCTCAAACAGGTGACAGTCATGTGTCGTGACCTGTTGTGTCTGACTCTTACTCTACAGTTATCCCCGGGAACTAGAATGGTCCCACATGCTTTACACATCCTCCTACTCACGTGTCGGGGTATCTTGGTTCGTGTCCTCTGTGCTATCTTTCTGGCACTGAGCATATGGCGTCTGGCAATCTCTGGTCGACCACTTCTGACCTCTTTCTGAGCCTGTTCCCAGAGAATGTTTACTCTTGCCTGGGTCAATCGCCGTGCCTTCTCTCTCGGTCTACTTCTTCTCGACACAACCAGTCCTCTGATATGTCGTACCAAGGGTCAAACTGCTTAAATCGTTCGTGTTGGACAATCTGTAGGAGACCTTTGATGTTACACCTCATACTTCTAGACTGTGCCCTTGAGCTGGTCCCGAGTGAGATATCAAGTATGAAACAGATTCAGAAACATGCAAGTCGTCGGGGCAAGAAACCCAATGAACTTCTCCTTGATCAGACATTCCACGGTCAAGCCATGACGAAACTCTCAGAACATGAACGGAGAGGAAGGCCAGATATCACCTACCTCAGTCTAATGTCTATCCTAGAAACCCCTCTCTGCAAGGAAGGTCTTCTAAGGGTCTATCTTCACCTTCAGGATGGAAGAATAGTAGAGGTGAATTCTGAAGTCCGACTTCCTCGTAACTATGACAGATTCGTTGGTCTGGTGGAACAACTCCTCTATACTGGTCGGGTTCCACCTAAAGGAGATCCATTACTTCAGATAATAGACAAAACACTTGATGCCCTGATCTCAGACTTGAAGGCTGAATATACCCTTCTAGCAGTGGAGGAAGGTCAAGAGACCACGATTGAGGGGCTTGCCGGTCTCCTCCCCAGTGATGTATCAGTACCAGTTATTGCTGGTGTAGGAGCCTTTCCCCATGGGGCAATGTCAGATTCAACCGTGGAGTTATTCGAGCATAAATTTGCCCTGGACAAAGAAGTCATGATGACCTGGCATGTCTGTTCGGAACTGCTATGGGTCTATTCATTGAGTGTCGGAGTTGTGAAAAACCGATTCTCTTCTACTTGAACAGCTGATACTGAACAATAGGCTTAAATCAGCACCAAGTTTGCTTTGCTCCGAAGCGGCCATAGTCTAGCCTGGTTAGGATCGCAGCCTTCCAAGCTGCTGAGGCGGGTTCGAATCCCGCTGGCCGCACCACTCCCCCAGATTTTGCCCGGTCAACAGAAAACGACGAGAGAAGACGAGGACACCTATATGGAAACCCTGCAACACAATGGCATTCTGGTCATCGAACCTCCTGAACCACGTGGACTCACTATCAGAGCAAGAGGTCAACAGATACTGCTCTCACAACTCCAGGAGGAGATGGCTGTAGCTTGGGTCAAGAAACTCGGTACGCCATATGTGGAGGATCCAGTGTTCGCTGAGAATTTCATAACAGACTTCAGTAAGGCACTCGGGATCAGTCCCAGACTTGAGGTGGAAGAAGTCGACTTCTCTGAGGTCATTCAAGTCGTTGACGAGGAGCGAGCGATTAAGGAGAACATGACCTCTGAGGAGAAGAAGGCCGCGCGGGAAGAGCGTAAGGTCATCCGGGAGCAACTCAAGGAGAAGTACGGCTATGCTCTCGTTGATGGAGAACAGATGGAGTTGGGCAACTATCAGACTGAGCCATCTGGAATCTTCATGGGACGGGGTGAACATCCTCTCAGGGGTCGTTGGAAACAGGGTGCCTCAATGAAAGACATCACCCTGAACATCGATCCAAATGCTGCAACCCAACTTGAGGGTGACTGGGGAGAACTAGTCTGGGCTCCTGAGACGATGTGGATTGCCAAGTGGACTGACGAGCTCACTGGAAAGGTGAAGTACATCTGGCTACACGACAGCACACCGATAAAGCAGGAACGTGAGGCTGCTAAGTTTGACAAAGCTCTGAAGGTGGAGCGTCGAATCGATGAGATTCGAGCACATATCATGGACGGACTTACCTCCAAGAAGCTTCAGAGAAGGATGGTGGCAGCTGCATGTTACCTGATTGACCATCTCAGTCTTAGGGTCGGAGATGAGAAGGATCCAGAAGAAGCAGACACCGTGGGGGCCACCACACTTCGTGCTGAGCATCTCACTTTCAAGAATGGTCTTGTGATCTTCGATTTCTTGGGCAAAGACAGCGTCCAGTGGCACAAGGAGATTGAGCTGCCATCGGTTGTCTACGATGTTCTGGAAGAGCTCTATAACAATGCTCTCGAGCGTATTGAGTCGTTCAAGAGTCGTAAGAGGAAAAGGAGTCGCGCTGATCCAAAGAAGATTGCTCAAATCTTCCCTAGTATACGGAGTACCCATGTAAACCGGTTCTTGAGCGAGGTCTACCCGGAACTTTCAGCGAAAGTTTTCAGGACCTATCATGCATCTGTAGTGATGCGTGAGGAACTAAAGACTAGCAAGGCAAGGAAGGTCGATCCCGAGTTCATCAAGAAGGAGGCTTTCAAGCGAGCGAATCTTGAGGTCGCTCGGGTGATGAATCACACGAAACAAGCCCCTAAGGGTTGGAGTGGAAGTGCTTACAGATACAAAGATCGTATCAGGAAGGCAGAAGTCAGAATAGACAAGGCCAAGGCACAGCTCAGAGAACGACAACAACGTCGTCGAAAGGTGGACAAGAAGGAGGACGAGATACGAAAAGGCAAACAGGCCCGGATTTCCAAACAGAAGGCCCTGATTGAGAAGTACATGTCCTCGGTCAGGTCTTGGCGTGAGAAACGTGACAAGGCGAAAGCCACGTGGGACAATGCCAGAGACCGAAAGAGTCGCACAAGGACAAGCAAACGGAAAGGAAAGACCACTAAGAAACAGCGTCTAGAGGAAGCCCAAGAGAGTATTGAACGTGCTCGAGACCGTCTTGACAAAGCTGAAACAGGTCTTGCAAGTGCTCGTGAAAGACACCAGAAGGCCAAGGTATCTCTTGAGAAACAGCAGAAAGCTTTCAACGAGTGGAAAGAGAAGTCAGTCAAACGGTTGGCCACAGCTGACAGAGGCATCGAAACCCTGAAGGAACGAGTGAAAAAGGCTGAACTCGCAAAGAAGAAGATTGAGGTAGATTTTGCACTTGCCAAGGACTCTCGTACTTGGAACCTCGGCACCTCTCTCAAATCCTACATCCATCCTAAGATTGTCTACAAGTGGTGCAACAGGGTCGAGTATGACTGGAGGAAGGTCTACACAAAGACCCTCCAGAGAAAGTTTGAGGGATGGATTGCAGACTAATTCTTCAGAATGCTTGTTCTGATTCTCCTTTCAATCTCGTCACGGGTTTCTCTGAAGGTGAAGAGTATCTCGTCATAGGACCCCTCAAAGGCTGCTGGATCCTCAAGGGACCAGTGCTCCATCTGTTTTGCACCTGGAAAATGGGGACACGACTGCTTTGCTCCATCACAGACTGTAACAACAAGATCAAACTGCTCATTCACAAATTCATTGACGAGCTTTGGATAGAGTCTGTCGAACAAAATTCCCTCTTCCTTCAATACTTCAAGAGCAAATGGATTGATCTCTGACTGGGGTTTGGTTCCGGCACTATGTACTTCAAACTCATCTCCTCCTAGGTGTCTGAGGAGCGCTTCTGCCATCTGGCTCCTTGCTGAGTTGCCTGTGCAGAGGAAGAGGACTTTTTGCATGTTTGAACAAACTGTCAGTGACCTTTCAAGGATTTGCATATGAAGCATTCATGAAGCTGGGTTGAATTTGACCACCATTGACTCGATTGACTCTCCAAGGACAGAGGGAGTTGTGGTTCCAAGATTATATTCAGAGGCTTGCATGATGTGACGGACTTGTTCTGGCTCAAAACCCATGATACGAACCATCGTAGAATCAACAGATACTGCTCCATGGCCCACAATGAATGCGTCTAGTTTCCTCGTCTTGGGTCCATTCCATCCCTCCACTCCCATTCTCGCATCCACGATGTTCAGGTTTGGTCTGATTATTCTTGCCAAGTCCACAATCACTTCGTTTATTCTTGAATGATAGAAAGCCTGGTCCTTTCGGGGAAGCACACCGAAGAGGTTCTTCAACACACCAGTGACGAACGACAGGTAGTGAGTCTTTGATATTGCCACTGAGATGAAGTATCCTGCGTTGATGAGAATCTCTGGAAGTTTAGGGTTCTCGAAATAGTCGCCCCTATAATTCAGTTCCTTTAATGGAGCACTACTGAGATCTATAGTGTTGACGTCGAATCCGAAGCTTTTCTTTTCCTCACACAGTTGTGAATATCCAAACTTCCGGAATGACTCTTCTGCGGTCTTACTCTGGCTGTCAGACTCGATGATCTTGATAGACAGATTCTCATCAACCTTCAACAGGAGATCAATCAATGCTGCGACAGTTTCAACCCGAGTGACAGAATAGCCCGTGCCATCATTGATTGTACAGATGTTTGGCTTGATTAGGACTGGCGACTCAAGTAGACCAAAACCACCAATTTGCACGAGTCCTTCTAAAAGTGATTCTAAGATATCGTCTTTGTGCCTCACGAGTGCAACAGTATCCACTACAGCCAACCTCATCTCACTGGTGAGTCTTCAACATAAAAACTGTTCACGCAACTATCTTGACTCCAAGACGCATTCCTAGGTTGTACGCTTCTTCCAGTTTGTCCTTGTCAGTTGAGACATGGAAGTCCTCGGGTCCCGATTCGTTCTTTGAACAGTACAGTATCGAGTTGAACTTGAATCTGAAATAGTCCTGGACCCTCTCAAAGAACCCAATTGTCGACTGGTAGTGATGGCGATAAGTGAGAATCGCTACAAACTCCTTGTCGACCCAGTACTTCTCAGGGTCCATCGCCAGAGCCTCCATCCGGTCCAATGCTGTCTTCATCTGAGCGGTCATATATCCCCAGTACATCGGAGTTGCCCACACCACTATGTCAGCATCAGCAAATACTGAGTAGATCTTGTGCATGTCGTCTTCAATCACGCACTCGTGTCCTTCTGAGGTCATGCACGACTCGCAGCCCTGGCAGGGTCTGATGGTCATATCATTCAGGATGAAATCCAAAATTTCCACATCCCCAGTTTCTTTGACCCCTTTCACAAAGTACTCAGCCAGAGTGTCTGAATTCCCTTCTCGCCTCGGACTCCCGTGAAGAACCACTACTCTCATGGAAGATTCTCCTCAGGTCTTTCAGAAACTATTTCCAAAATAAACCACGCATCAGAGCATGAATTCTACCAAGACAGAATGGCTTTTCAATACAAGATTTCCCCGCTGCTTGGTGTATCTTGACTCAAGAATGGAAGTACAATGGTCCCATCTTTGACGCTCACACACACATTGGTGAGGTCGATACTATCGAGAGGATGTTGAAGATAGAACAGGAGTTCGGTGTGACTGCACAGATCGGGATTGTCCATTCAGAGGAAGGATTCCAAGCAGCCAAAGAGAAATTTCCTGAAAGATTTGTGTTTGCCAAATATCTCTCTCTACGTGACATTGCCCAGTACAACATCGACCCAGTCATCGAAGACATCTCGAGGACCAAGGACGAGGGCTATTCTCTTACGAAGAGTTGGTTTGGTCCCAGGTGGAAGGACTACGTTGAGAATGTTCCCACTGATTTCAGAATTGACAGCCCCAAGCTTGATCCTGTCTTCCAAGCTCTTGAGGACCATGATCTACCACTACTGATTCATGTCGCTGATCCTGATACATACTTCAAGTTACATTATCAGGATGTTCCAAAATATGGCACTAAGGAGGACAACTTGAAGCAGCTAGAAATGGTGTTGGAGCGTCATCCAAAGGTTCTCTTTCAGATCCCTCACTTTGGGGCACAACCCGAGATATATCGACTTCCCAATCTAGCAGGCTGGCTGGACCGTTTCCCGAATGTCATTCTTGATACTGCCTCCTCACGATGGATGGCTCGAGAGCTCAGTAAAGATGTAGGTAAGGCTCGAGAGTTTGTGATAAAGTACTCCGATAGGATTCTCTTTGGCACAGACCTTGCGACGTACCGGGAGAACATGGAATATTTTGGTGCTCGCTATACAGCACAAAAACTCCTGTGGGAAACTGAGGTTCAAGATGAGCCACTCCCGTTTGAGGATGCCGACACCAAAGACTCGGGTGGGACATTCATCAACGGACTTGACCTACCCCTGTCAGTTCTCCGAAGATTGTACTGGGAGAATGCAATCAGAATCTATGGTAATCCTGGAGAGTAGAATACTCTCTGTTTCAGTCCTTGTGAGCATAGATTATTTCTGCGATCTTTTCAATTGGGATGATGACTCTCACTTCATCGCCACCAATCTGTGCTTTTTCATCACCTGTTGCAGCCCTACCAATTTCAACATAGTTCCTGCTTACATTCTTGATGATGCCTTTTACTAACTTATGATGTGCCTTGTCTGTGACAACATCTACAACCAATTGCACTGGAATCTTAGCATTCATGAGGTCTTGCAACTTATTCATCAACTTCGTATCATCTCCTGACTCGAACGATTATTCTAGAGCTTGATACATAATTAAACCATCGTTAAGCTGCATAATACACCACCTGATGAGAGTGATACATTATTGCGTCTGTCCAGTACTATTTATTATGTACAAGAAGGCCAACTCATGGGATTTCGCAATGAGAATCGTTAGGCAATCGTTCAGCTTCGAAAGAGACCTCGAACAAGCCCGTATGTTCCTGCTGGATGTCTACAAACAGACTGGTGCACTGCACTACCTTATTCCTATAAAGATCGAGAACCAGAAGTTTGGTCCATGCGGTCCAGATTATTCTCCTGAGGATGATGCGGCAATAAAGATCTGGAGGGATTCAAGCAATGACGATTCTAGGATTATGGCAGTGTCCCATCGTGGGTCTGCTGGAAACTATCACATCGAGATACATCCCGATTTCAAACACAAGGAGAAGGACCTGTTTCAAGAGATTGAGACACTTGAGAAAGAGATCAAAGGAAATGAGAGGTCTCGAATGTACATGTATACTGTGGGACCCGATTCCCATCGACCTGAAGTCCTGACAGAGTTGGGCTATGAAGACCGTGGCCTTCACGAATACAACTACGAGTTCCTACAGTCTGCCTCAATTCCTGTCAATCCATTACCAGAAGGATATAGAATCAGGAGTCTACTAGGTGAACAAGACTATCCCTCGTTCATCGATGTAATTGGATCAGTCTATGACCACTGTGGTGAAAATATGACTCCTGAAAAGATGAAATTCATGACTGAGGCTGACTTCTACCATCAAGACCTGACTCTTGTCGCAATCAATGATGCCGATCGGTTTGTTGGTTTCTGTATGTACCGGTTTGATTCCACGACAAGTGTCGCTGAAATAGAGATAGTCGGAGCTCATCCTGATTTTGAAAACCTCGGCATTGAAGAAGCCCTCCTCTCAGAGGGGTTGAAACGTGTGATGAAATATCTGCCCCAATTAGTCTGTGCTGTTGAGATTGATGTATCGGACCCACTGAATCAGATGCTTGAATCTGCAGGATTCGTTCGAAGCTGCACGATGAACCAATGGTGGAAGATGATCTAATTGACAAAATGAAAGTGGTGCGCTCGCCGGGATTCGAACCCGGGCCGGATCCGTTCTACGGTTCCGAGGGATAAACCCCCGCACGATGGCAGGGATCCATCATAGCCCCTAGACAACGAGCGCTTCGAATTCATCGCGATTGTGAGCGTTAAAAAGCTTACCAAGGGGAGGAGAATCGAAAGGGAGAAATCAAACCTCTCTCATTGTATTATCAAAGGAGATGTCAGGGATTTCCAGCCGTAAAGAGGGGATCGTCAGATGTGGATGGTGCGGCACAGCTGAGGTTGAGAAATGGTTCTGGAGGGCTGAAAGTCCTACAGTTAGATATTGCAGCAGCGGCTGTTACAGAGCGAATACATCTGTTCAATGGGATAAGAGAAAGATTAGAGTACAAGCAATTATAGGCGGCAGTGTTTCGGGGCTTATAGGAGGAGGCGTTGCTATACTTTTCCATGGTTTGCCCGTGTTTGAGGCATTTCTCGTACTGACCATACTACCTGCATCCATAACACTACTCTGGTATTTCTGTGAAGTTAGTAGTGCCGCTAAGATTAAGGCTTACAAAGAGCGGGTTCCCCCTCGTTCTCGCTACAAAGCATACACGATTCGGGATGAACCTGAAGGGGTTGTCGCTGCGATAACATGTCCAGTGTGTAATGCTGATCTCGATCCCTCCAAAATATATCACAAAGAAACCTACCATTGTGAGTTCTGTGGTGCCAACATCAAATTCCCTGAATGGGTCGTATGACATCTTTGTATCTTGGGGGCAGAGTTAAGAACCTCCTACACTCTGTTTCATCAGGTGCTGTGGTTGGTGGATAGAAGCCTGAAGAAGGACATCATGCGTGACATCTATGAGAACCGGATGCTCCTGACAGCCGCACGTGACAAACCTGAGGGATGGACACTGCACTCCGGGCTGTGGAGTCCCTTCTACATTCAGCTACGAATCCTCTCCTCTTTTCCGGATACACTCAAGAAAGTCGGAGAAGCTCTGGGGGTTCTCATCAAGGAGGAAGCACCTCACATCAACAGACTGGTTGGCATTGCCTTCGCAGGGATTCCAATCGCCACCTCGATGTCCCTCTCCACTGGGATTCCTGCCTGTCACACACGAAAGATTGTGGGTGTCCGAACCGAGGCTGAACTGCAAGATGCCATCAGCAAGTACGGTCAACATGCCCTCCTCGAAGGAGAGGTCCAAGAGGGCGACGCAATCTGTCTGGTGGATGACTTGGTGACCGGAATGGAGAGTAAACTGGTTGCTAGAGGACAGGTGGTTGCAGAGCTTGAGAAGCGGGGCATCTCTGATTACACAGTAGATGACATCGCAGTTATTGTGGACCGAAACCAAGGAGCTGCCCAACGCGCACGTGAATTAAGCATCAACCTGCATTCATTGATCAACCTTGTCGATGAGGGTCTCCCCATGATTGAGGACATGATGTCACCCGAGGAGTTCAAGACAGTCACAGACTATCTGGCTGATCCTACAGGCTTCAAAAAGCCATCATAGAAACTCATTTCATTGAGAGCAGGGTCCCTTATCCTATGAGCCAGAAGAATCCGTTGGACCCACTCCTCAATATGGCCATGGCAATGTCAACTCGTCACTATGAATACTACATGAAGGCCGCTGAAAATGTCCAGTCCCCACAGGTCAAGGCTTTACTCAATGTTCTTGCTGAAACTGAGAGCGACCTGATTGCGCACATCAACCACATGATTGTGACTGGAGTTCTCGATGAGATAGAAGCCATGGGACGGGTCCGGGTTGGTGAAGACCCACCTGATGATACGCCAATCGCACCGGACAGAATGGATACAGACCCCCGCATCTTTGTGTGTAACAAGGCTCTGGAGCAGGAGATAAAGGGCTACACGTTCTACCTGTCCATCGCTGCCAGAGCAAAGACAGAGCTGGCAAGCCGTCTCTTTGAATATCTGGCATTCATCAAACAGCAACAGATTGAACAGATCAGGAAGGTCTGCATCACCTTCTAGCTATAGAACAGAAAGTGCTTTCTACTTTCGATGTATAATTTTGAGTCAATGAGCGATGCTACCTCTCATCAACAGCTTCTGAAACTTGCACTCACGACCTCCGCCAATCACTATTCCTTCTATCTGAGGGCCGCCGATGCCGCGGAAACACCACAGGTGAAGGCTCTCCTCATGGTCTTGGCTGACTCCGAGGGTGAGCTCATTGAGAGGATTCGCCTAATGATGACTACAGGTATTCTGGATGCAATAGAGGAGGTGGCCAAGGAAACCTTCTCTTATCAGGAACCAGACCCAACTCCCTTCGGTTATGATCGCACACCCTTTGCTTCCTCAAACCCTGATACAGACCCCAGACTATACGTCTGCAATCGGGCATTGGGAATGGAGTTCAGTGGATATACATTCTACAGGTCAATTGGCGCCAGAGCGAAGTCAGAGCTCGTCAGACGACTCTTTGAATACTTTGCATTCATCAAGGCTAGGCAGATAGAGAAGATACGTAGAGTCTGTATAACCTTCTAAAACCGTCTTTTCTTCCCGTTTCCTGCTGTTTTGGAATATGTTAGAACACGTGTTCCAAGAGTTTATTTAGACGAATAACTAAAAGAATAAAAGATAAGAAATATTTATATGTATTTGATTATAATAGTATTTGTAGTGGCCGGGAGGCCGCAAACAACACTGGACCCTGCAGTAGCTCCAATGGAAACAATGGGGTAGTAGGGTGCGGTTTCAGCGAGATGGAAAATGATGAGTGACGAACAAACTGCGTACATTCCGCCTGTACTCCTCCAGAACCTCGGTGATTTCAAGGATGTTGCTGAAGAGGCGGCTGTCATTGTATACAATCCAGAATTCTACATAGGGCCATTCATTGACGATGAGCCACGAATGAGGAAGCTCACACTCTCAGCAATCGGAGTCCTCAGGAATGGTATTCCTCTGACCTTTAGATACGTGATTGATGACGTTAGGGACCTTGATAGGATTGCTGCAGAGATACTCAGGGACCTGGAACACAGAGGAAACGTTGTACGAGGATCTGTAGAAACTAGCAGACCCATTGGCGAACTGCTTGCCGCATGGCCATGAGTGAGTCCCATCTCGCAGATACCGATAGTGCTTTTTGGGTTCAATTCTAAACCATATATTGACTCACTGTGACTGACCCAGAACCGATTGAGAAGATAATGCCTAGGATACTGAAGCAGTACTCTGAACGCCCTCGTGGCTGGCACATCATGAGCACCCCAAGAGGTGAGATGCTCGTTCTCAGTTCTGATTCTGCTTTCCAGTTGAAGCTCATACCGTTGAATCCCTATGAGTTCACAGGAGCGGGTGTTGAGTTGCCAGAGTCCAGTGAGACCGCAGAAGAAATCCGTTCATCACCAGAGTATGGGTTGAGACCGTTGAATGAGGCCGATCTTCAAGGAATAATCAACTCACTATCCGGATTCTCTGAACCGAGTATCAGTGTGGCTGACATCCTGAAACGGACTCCACTTTCTATCGAAGACCTTTCCTCAGCAGACGGTCACATTCTACATGGACCAGTTCTCACAAGACCAGACCTCGGTTCTTTGAGTCCTGAGATCCTGAAGCGACAGCTCTCTCTCGATATCTCTGCTGAACGTACATTCAGGAGGAAGTATCCTGAACGTGCTGGGATGTACTTCTAGATTGTCCGAGTGTCCTCATTTTCGCAGAGTTTATAGTTCTATAGCAGATTGAGATGTATACCTTGTTGGAGGTTAGAGTTTGAAGAAATGCGCTACCCTTGCACTAGTTGTACTGATGGTCTTTGCTCTTGTAATCCCACAAACAATTGCGATAACAAGTCAGGGACTATTCTATAGAATGGAAGATGGAGACCGCTTCTATTTCACATTAGATGTATCAGACGAGGGAGTTACCAACCCAACTGAGATAATCTATTTTGAAGTAGTTGATGCGAGTAAAACAATACCTGATCCATTGACAAACTTGACTGATCTTGACTACATAGACAAGACTGCGTATTATGAGAATGGTACCGCTATGGGTCTAGAAGTTCTCATGTTTCTATTTCTTGCAGGTTTCGAGTATCCGGTCGGAAACTGGGACTTGATCAATACCCTTGCTGCCACAGATCTTGATGATGTGATTCTCCCAGAGGCACGAGACCTATCAATATCCTCAGATGCTGGCTCTTGGGGTTTCACCTACAAGACCAATAGCACCAATGATACTGAGACCACCGTGTGGGGTGAATATTCAAAGTTCGATGGGATGTTTTCCTACTACCGTGTTGAGTACGTTAACACCACAACCTCGGAGCTGCTTTCATCTTATGAGGCTTCGAGGTTCTCATATCACAACTTGATGTGGGGCTATCAAGATGGAGACCGTTTTGATTTCAGCGTCATTCTGACAGGAAGCGAGTCTGGATTCCCCGACCTGGATGAGATGATGTACATCGAGATTGATGATGATGGTCTACATACTATCCCCGCAATCATGACTGACTTCGATGACCTCCCACATGTGGGTGCTGATCTATACTGGGCCAATGGAACCATCTCGTATGACGCCTTCTTTTCACACACGTGGAAACTATCGATGCCAATTGGCAATTGGTCTGTGGTCAGTGACATGACGGAAACATTGAATCCTGCTGCCAATGTCACTCTTGATGGTCCTGATCCGTGGTTCTGGGGCTACTCACGGGATGTTGTGATTGGTGACGTCCATCACCAAGTACATACTGACTATCTCAAGGTCGATGGATTCTTGGCTCGACATACTGCTGTATTCACAAACACGACCAACTCTGAGATCATTGGTACCATCACAATCGAACGTACAGGTTTACTGCCCTATACAGATCGGACTGCACCAGAGATATCAGCTCCAGATGATATGACCTTCGTTGAAGGCTCCACAGGTCAGAACATCACGTGGACAGCGACCGATGACAATCCGACTACCTATGAGGTCTCATTGCTGAATGGTACGGTTATCGACTCAGGTTCTTGGACCTCGGGAGTGGGTATTGTTCTGGATTTGGATGGCTTTGCAGCTGGTACCTATGAGTGCACAATCACTGTCTATGACATCGGTTCGAACACTGCCACAGACACGGTGATAGTCTCTGTGACTCCTGCTGGCGGCGGATTACCAGATATAATAATGGACAACCTTCTCTATATTGGAATTGGAGTTGGTGTGATGGTCATTCTTGGAGCAATTGCGTTCTTACGCAGGCGATCATGATCTAAGGAAGATGAGTGTGAAGGCACTCATCTCCCCCCTTTTCTTCTTTCAGACTTGATATTGTGATGAAGTGGTGTGCAGGGCAAGATTTGAACTCGCTACCACCTCGCTGTCACTATTGCTCACGCTATTCCTCTTTGATTAGAGCCTCTTCCAATGTACGTTGAAGACGCCGCCGCTCAGATCTATAATAGTACGGGCTCCAAATTACTACAGTCCAAATAAGGATGTCAAAGACACCAAACACAGTTGCTCCGATAATATTCTCAAGGTCTTCTGTCAAATCAAGAGGAAGCGAGATTCCCAGAACCATAGCGACAACGATGATAATCCCAATAACTATGAAACCAATGCAATAGATAATGCCTTCAATTGCAAATGCTGAAGGGCCTGGATCTGGCTTCAGAGTGAGTTCTACACCCGCCTCTTCAGCCTTCTTTATTGCCCTCTTCTTAGCTCCATCCAAAACTGAAGCTATGATCAAACTGAGACAGAACAATAAAGGTAAACCAATGAAGAATAGTAATCCAAACACTCTTGCCAAGTCTACAATTGTCTGCATCATATACCTAGTTTCCCTCCATAATCATAGGCTTCAGATATTAATTCAATATCTATTCATCCGCTTAAATCATCATCGAAACTATGGCTTTTAGAATGGAGAAGATAACTAGAATTCTGAGGTAGAAGAACATGGTGGGCCGGACGTGATTTGAACACGTGACCACCTCACTGTCAATGAGGTATCATAGCCGGGCTAGACCACCGGCCCAGTGAGGTCTTTCTCCCTTGATGTCGATTAAAAACATTGCGACACAGACCAGTCTATTTCCCTGTGCTCCCGAATCCACCTTCTCCACGTTCGGTATCTGAGAGCTCTTCCACTTCCATGAACTCCACGTCAGGTACTGGACGAATAGCCAATTGGCTGATTCGCATACCCTTCTTGATCCTGAAGGACTCTTTGTTGTGGTTAATCATTATGGTCTTGACCTCTCCTCGATATCCACTGTCAATGGTGCCTGGTGTGTTCAGGACCGTGATGCCCTCTTTAAGCGCAAGACCACTCCGTGGTCTGACCTGTCCCTCGTACCCAGGAGGTATCTCCAAAGCAATACCTGTAGGAACAGCATACCTCTCTCCTGGTCGCAATTCATAGTCAATCGTTGAATAGAGGTCAAAGGCAACATCCCCCTTCCTCGCAGCTTTGGGGACTCTTGCCTCTGGGGACAGCCGTTTGACGCGCACCTTTAGAGTCATGGTTTCTCTAGTTCTCTCTCGGTCACATATACGTGTGGGTGATGATACTACCTACTTGACAACATTTATATAGAAATCATGCATAGTACTAAGTGTCGTACAGTATATTGTTACACACAATAACTGCGAAGATAATGAAACAACAGAGGTAAACAAAGTGTCAATGTCAAAGAAGACACAGGAAGAACTGGACCGATGGTCCAAGGAAGTGAAGCGAGGAGCTGTCACCCTTGCCATCCTTGCCCTCCTCAGCAAAAGAAGGGCATACGGGTACGAGGCGGTCAAGCTTCTCGACGAGAAAATGTCTTTCCTGGCTCTTGAGCAGGGCACAGTCTATCCTTTGCTGAGAAGACTAGAGAAGCGTGAGCTCCTAGCATCAGAGTGGGATTATGAAGATCCCCAGAAACCCAAGAAGTATTACGCTGTTACAAAAGAGGGTTTGATGGCTCTGGGAGCTATGACGAAGTCCTGGTCCGATCTCTCGCGCGAGATGCGCGATGTCATAATGGAGGTTGAATAATAATGAGTAGTAATGATCCATTGGAACTAATCGATCAGTATCTTGATCGAGTTAGAGTGTATCTCCCTCTTGACAGTGAGGATGCCATCGTCGAACTTCAGACTCACTTGATTGAGGAGGCTGAAAGAATCGGCGGAGGTACAATGACTGCTGGCTCTGCCATGATGGCCATTGAAAGAATGGGCGACCCCAAGAGTGTCGCGCATGAATATGCGGGCTCTGGTGAGAAGGTTGGACCCGTTCCAGCTGAGTACGTGACCCCGGTGAGTCGAATGGCAATCGTACTTGTAGCAGTGGTTGCAGCACTGATTACTGGAGCGTCCTTGATTGGACTGACATTCCCCGATCTGTTCGGTATTCAGAACTGGCCCTTCAATATCCCAGTGATGGTCCTGATCAACGTGAGCATACTTGTGGTGATAATAGGTGGAATCTCGCTGTTGGATCGAACTAAGCCCATGACTGAGAAGACGACTCTTGAGAGTGTGCTTGGCCTCGGTGTTGAAGGCTTCAAGCCCAAGGGCAAGATGGATGCAGTTGGTGACGTGATTATGGGAGTCATCTTCATGTTTGTCTTGATGCATCCTGCAGTGTTGGCAACCCTTAGTGTTGAATTCAGGGCTGTGGTTCTCTATATTGTAGTATTTCTCCTGCTTGGAGCTATCAGGGGACTGCTGTTCTTTGTCGGCGGTGAGAACAACTTCAATCTGACCGTTGAGGGAATCCTCAGTGTCGTCTGGATTGCAATAGCTATGGTGCTCATCAACATTGGATGGCCAGTGCAGTACGTCTATACCAACGACGGAGGTGTTTGGGCATTGTTTGATCTCGTAACATTCTTCGAGACTAACAACATTCCCTTCATCAGCTTCGACTGGATATGGGCATTCATAATGTTCGTGACTGTAGCCATCGCTGTCTGGAGAGTCGTCGTCAGCACAATGAAGGTCACCATGTACCTCCGGGCTGGAAAGGGTATCTGGTGGCAAGGCAACTGGGGTGAGAGACGTCGTCTTAGAGGATCTCTCTGGAGACGCTACCGCAGTAGTCGAAGGGTGTCCCAGGATGAGACAACTTACCACGATGGGTACTACGAACCTGATGATTCACAGTAGACAATGAATTGGTGAGGGTGAAATTCCCTCACATCTCTCTTTTTTCTTCATCTCTCATCATTACCCTGACACCATAGAGGATGCCAAATACGATGAACAGTGTTCCCAGGAATGCATAGAAGAATGGGAGCGCGATGAACAAGGCTATCACAAGTATGGATAGAATGAACAATGCCATTATGAGCATCAACAAATCACTCTCATCCATCGCAAGGGGCAACAGTCCTAGACCTTCACTCATCTTGAAACTCCAAGTTCGATGTGAATCAAATGTTGTTATGAATGAACTTGTCATCTATCAGATGAGTTCAGCAAGTCGCTTGATCTTGAGGGTACGAAACGTTGACTCATAATCGATAGCACTCTGCTTTCTTCTTGTATCCTCAAGTGCCATATAGTGTCCCCCGACCCAGTACCCGGATGGTTTCTCAGGTAGCCACTTCCGTGGAAATCTATAATATCCCTCCTTAGTCCTCTGATTCTCAAGGAGTTCAAGAGACTCCCTGAACCAGACACTACTTCGTGCAATATCAAACGGTGCGAGCAGCTCAAGATTGAGGAAGAGTCTTGACATCTCGTCATCAGTTACTGCAGTGAGATAGTTTGGTAGGTGGACACTCCATCCGATTGCGTAATAGGTCTGGTTGTACTTCATGTACCCATAGCCATTCCTGAGGCTCTGATACTCTTCGCTCAGGATCATTTGTACGATTTGCTCAACCATGTCACGATACTTCTTGTTCTCAAAGATCCAAGGCGAACTCGCAAATCCTCTGAGGTCATGGACAAAGGGTAAACCGTACTCCACTTCTTGATAGAACTGAGGCTTGACAAACCACTCTTTCTTGCTCCCTTTGACATAGAAGTCGTCAAAATCGATATTCTCCACGAACCAGTGTGCCTTCCTGAGCCGTTCGATCGTCATGGTCTTCACTGGAGTGATATCAGAATATCCAGCATAGGCTAGGAAACCAGCCAATAGAAGCTCTGAGAATCCTTCCCATGGTCCCACACCCTCTGGTGTGTCTTCCTTCATCCTGTCTGACAACCAGGCTCGAAAGGGCAGTGTGAGACTGTCAAACTGCTGTAGTCCTGCATGTAGCCCAAGTTGGACAAGTTTTCCGACCACGTTCTCGAATGCCTCTGGCGAGCTTGAGTGAACATGATGAAATCCGAGATTTGGTTTCAGTCTTTTAAGCCACTTCTGGACCAACGGACTGGAGAACAGTCCCTCCAAGGAGTCGCTCACAACTCCAATGTCCTGCTCTTGGACTATCTCATGCAGGGTTCTATATCTCACTACGGGACCTGCGTTCTCAATAAGCCAACCTGAGAGCTCACTCAACCCCATAGTGCTCTGAACTACTATCTGACGTTATCTACTCTTTGTTGCTGAAACAGAACTCTCTATAGGAAGGACTGGATGCCCATCTATTGGTTGATATTTCATGAGAGAGATTGAGCTTGAGATTTTTGAGAGTGGCTGCGCAAGGCACAAGGTGGGTGAGAAGTTCAGCTATCCTACAGACATTGGCAAGATGTGCACTTGGTTGATCGAGAGTGCAATTCCCATGATCAAGGTCCTTAGACATGATGGGAAGCTTGGGTGGACCTACAAAGGGACCCCCTACGAGAAGATCATCAACAAGAAAGGGGTAACAACCGAGTTTGTGCGTTGCCCAGACCCGACCTCTGCCGGTGTGGTCCTCAAAATCATAGGAACAAAGGTCACAAGACCCAAGGCATAGATGGTGGGATGTGGCGGATTCGAACCGCCGATCTTCGCCATATAAGAGCAACGTCATTGACCAAGCTAGACCAACATCCCATTGGTAGGCCAGGAAGGACTGAGACCTTCGATCTTCTCCATATCAGAGAGACGTCATGCACTAGACCACTGGCCCTCAACTTTCAGAAAAACAGGAAACCTGACACTGACTATACCGCTGCTATGCAGTTGGTATGATCATATAGTGTGCCATCTCAATCAAGAATAGGCGGGAGTCGAGTGGTTATAAGTCGGTGGTCAATCCCAGTTGTCTTTAGGTCGTTAAGGTACGCATGACAAGCTTATTAACAATAGTTAACACATTTACCTCCGAACACTGATGATCATTTCTCCGACTATCATTTCGCTCAGAGAAGGCATAGAGGCCGCTCTAGTAATTGCAATCATGTTGTCCTATCTAAGAAAGACCAATCAGATGAATCTCAGAAAGTATGTCCTCTATGGAACAATTGCTGCAATAATATCGAGTATCGGAGTAGCAGTCGTCGTTGGACTACTCTGGGGAATATTTGAGGGTCCGATGCTGACGATATTCGAGGGTACTGTAGTCCTCATAGCAGCATTTCTACTAACAACCATGATAGTCTGGATGTGGAATGCTGGTGCTAGAGTTACCCAGGAGATTGAGGACTCCATGCAGATGTCCCTGGTTCAGCAGAGCGGGATTGGTCTGGCCCTACTCGCTTTCTCACTTGTGATGAGGGAGGGAGTCGAACTCTCACTATTCAGCATGGCACTAGTCATTCAAGACGGGTTGGTGAGTTATGTCGGAATCGCTCTCGGGCTTCTGATTGCTGTGGTCATTGGTATAGGAATCTACAAGGGTTCACTACGAATCAGCATGAGGGCTCTGTTCAAGTGGACCTCTATATTCCTCATCCTGTTCGCTGCTGGAATGATTGCCTATGGGATCCATGAATTACAGGAAGCAGGACTTCTCCTCATTGGTCCCATTGAGATCTGGGACATCAACCCTCCGCAGTTGGCGGATGGGAGCTATCCACTCTTGCATGAGAAAGGAGCTATAGGCTCATTGGCGAAGGCACTCTTTGGATACAATGGGAATCCATCTGCGCTTGAGGTCGCAGCCTATGTTGGATACTTGGCTATTGCCTTTGTGTTCTATTTGAGAAAACGAAAAGGGCTTGACTCCATCGAGTCTGACAAACCGACCAAAGAAGCTATGACTAGTACTGTGACTCCCTGAATCCCTGTTCTCTGACGGTCCTGAGACCGTCATCGTCAATAAACGATTCAGTGTAACCACAATCAATACAGATGTAGTCAACTTTGAAGGCATATTTCCGAACCCTCCCAAACATGCCTGAAACATGAACCCTTCTCCATCCTCCAGCTTGATGATGCATGAAGTTGTAATCCTTGAAATGAGAATTATTCCAGATAGTAGAACTTTCACACTTTGGACATCGACCAGTTTTCTTCAAATCTAATCATCCCCTTATACAAATTGAATCATGAATTCAGTCTTCTTTGTATTGAATTTTGTCCGGCAGAAAAATGGTGCCGCGGGCCGGATTTGAACCGGCGGTTTGTCAGGTATAGTCCTTCATCCTTCCCCACGTTTCCACTTTGTTTTCTTCTTCTTTTCGAGCATTGAAATGAACATGAACAATTGCATCATCCAAATTAGGTACTTCTTCGAATATCCTCCGGTCACCAAAACGAAATGTTTCCAAAACCAAGTCCAGCTCTCTTCGAAAGATAGCCTCTCTGAAACTTGAGGAGCCAATCCCTCGTCCGACCTCACAGTGAACATGTAGTTCTGGGTCTTCTAGATTTCCTACCCAATTGGCCAAGACTTCATCTCGCATTAAACGAGTATACCATCCTCGTATCTGTTTTCTATCAAAATCCGGTCCGATGGTCAAGAAAAGTTTCCCAGTTCTATCAGAATGCGTCAACGTATACACTCGTGGAAAAATAGGACCGTCTTCATTTGTGGGACTGATGAACCTGACATGTAGCCTTTCTGGATTCAATCGTCGCATGATTTCACTCGCTTCTCTCTACCGAGTTTGACATAATTAGTGTTGATGTAGAACCATATGCAGTATATAGCATGAATCAGGAAAATGAAGTGGTGCCGCGGGTGTGATTTGAACACACGACAACACGGTCTTCAGCCGTGCGATCTCCCAGGCTGATCTACCGCGGCATATGCAGTAGGTGGGTCAAAGTCCAAGTTTTATAAACGTAGCGACACATCGACGGAGGAACTGCTGTCATTCCAGGGAGTAATACAAATGAGATGCCCCAAGTGTCAAAGAACTCTTGATTCAGGTACAGTGATCTGTCCAGCCTGTAGGAAACCTGTGATTGTGGCTGGATCTGCAAGTGATAAGGACCGATTGAAACCACGGTCGACAGTCTCGCTCAAGGGTGCTGGTTCTAGAATGTCTGGTGCGTCCCATGTGACAGCGACACGTCACAAAGTATCAGACTCAGAGTACAACTCATCTGTAAAGATACGGTGTATGAGATGTGGTTCAACCAATGACAAGGGCAATAGGTACTGTTGGAATTGTAGAGCCCGGATCACTTGATTTTGTAGTTCATGTAGCTGGCAACAACGGCTGTCGCGATTGCTGCTGCGTTCACTCCAAGAATGTAGATGAAGAGTGGATCAAGGTAGGCTAGTGTTGCAATCCATGACGGAAGACTTCCTGCATCTGCAACACCAAATGGGAAGAAGTAGAACAGGAGGAACACACATGTCAAGAGACCCACACCGACAAATGCAGGCATGTCAGTGGTTGACCTTGCAAAGGCTGAGAGCCTACCAATCCAGTTTGCTTGGGTCCTCTGACGTCTGCGGGTCCTTCTCCTTGACACGATATGTGCCCATCGATACATCGCCTCGGCCATCAGTACATATGCGCCACCTAGGACTACCATTACTCCAATGGAAACAACAAGTTGTAGCTCTGCACTCAAGACTGTCACGTAGTTCTGTGCATGCCAGATGATTGGAATCTGGACGAATCCTGCGATTCCTAGGAATATGAGGATGAGACCAGGTTTACTACCGCGTCTCCACCATACTGCGAGGCTCATTGCTATTCACCGAGGTGTGTTGGACCGGTCAGAAATGAGTTCCCACTTTAAGGTTTTGGAACCAAGAAGTTAGTCAAGAAGGTGTGGCTGTTATACTAAACCACTCTCCATGGTCCTCCGTCTTCAGAACCTTGAATTGAAGGTCATCGAGTAGATCTACTATCTTCTTCAAAGTCTGTCCCTGGTTTCCTCTGACTCCATATCCAGTCTGAGATATTGATCCATCGGGGAGAGTGAAGTTCGCCCAGAAAACGAACTGCTCAGCGGAGTCAGGAATTCTACAGGCCAAAATCGAAATCTCACCACCTTCTTTCAACACTCTCTTCACTTCCTCTAGGACTCTGAGTTTGATATCCCACTCACGCAAGTATCCAAGAGAGAACCAGAGGGTCACTACATCGAAAGAGGCATCCTTGAAACTCAGACTCTGCCCATCCCCGACAAACCAGTTGGCTGGAGCACCATGAATCTGAGCCTCCTTTATCTCACTCATTCGAATATCTACAGCGCAGACACGCTCACCACCAATCCTCGAAGTAAGGCCCTCCCCACCACCACCGATATCCAGTATCAGTCCATCAGAGGTCAAGGGTTCTAGATTTATTATCTGAACCAGTGTTTCTACTCTAGTCATGGGTTGTTTCTCCTATGCTTCTCTCTCTTGTGCCTCATCTATCGATTCTTGCAGGTCTTCCATGAACTCGTCGAAGTCAGGGATGAACTCAAGTGCTGATTTGTGAGCCTCATCTGCCTCCTTCATTCTCCCCTGTCTATTATAGTGAGTTATCAGATTCAACCAGCCAACGAAATGATCTGGTCTGATTTCTACAGATTTCTTGAGGACTATTTCTGCCTCATCCATCTCTCCTAAGGCTGACAAAACCACACCCAGGTTGCACCAGGTGTCCGAATCATCTGGATTCAATTCAGATGCCCTTCTGAATGCAATGACAGCATCCTCAGACCTGTCCATTACATTGTAGACACACCCCAGATTGTACCAGACATCAGCGTCATCGTCAGTATGGACCAGTGCTCCTTTCAACGCCTCCTCTGCCTCATCATGACGATTCTGAATAAACAAAGCTGCTCCCAAATCCCTCCACGCACCGACTAGAGTTTCATCAAGATTGAGTGCCTCTCGGAATGCAGTTTCAGCCTCCTGGATATGACCTCTGTCATATAGAGTCCCCCCAAGGTTATACCAGGTTTCTGCAATCTTTGGATCATCTCCCGCTTCGTCTATCACTGAAATCAGTTGTTCTCGAATATCGCTGTTCATGTGTGTTGATTCTCCATCAGATGATTGTATCAATGTGTCTAATCTCACTGGAATTGAAGTATACTGTTTCATCTCCAGTTTCAATCTCACCATACTGTTCATGGGCCTGATAATTGGTGAGTGTACCAGTCAAAGTCTTTCCGTCCTTGAAAAGAAGGCTGATTTGATTCCCAACATTAACCACGAGCCTACGTTCGACTGAAACACCTACAAACATGATATCTCCCAGGTTTGGTTTC
>WOR8_10001595_pt1 | contig 22943 bp, 27 predicted proteins | sample DeeMarSeWOR38_10_FD_19890 | JGI IMG/M metagenome (IMG submission 19890) | reverse complement strand
GCGGAGGTTCATTTGGTTGTAGCCTTGAGTTTTTTAGCAGGGGTATTGAATTATTTAATCAGGTCTACACAATGTTTGAACAGACACCAAAAGGCCCCCAAGAGCTGAAACTAAAGGTTCTTGATATGGGATTGGGTCAGGATAGGGTTGCGTGGTTTTCTCAAGGTACGCCAAATATGTACGAAGCTATCTTTCCCAAAGTATTATCTAAATTACGGAAAATCGCCCAAATTAAATTAGATCTTAGCCTATATAATGAATTCTCAAAGTACTCCGCATATTTGAATATAGATGAAGTTGAAGATATGAATGTTGCTTGGCAAAAAGTAGCAGATGAATTAGATATGGGAGTAGAAGAACTAAGACAAAAAATTTTACCGATGACTGCTTTATATTCAATTGCTGAACATTCAAGGAGTTTGTTGTTTGCCGTAAATGATGGGAAATTACCATCAAATGTCGGAGGGGGATACAACCTAAGGGTAATATTTAGGAGAGCAATAGCTTTTATCGATCACTTCGGATGGAAAGTTGATCTAGCTGATGTATGTGAATGGCATGCTGAAGAGTTGAAAGATATATTTCCCGAGGTTTCTGACCATTTGGATGAGATCAGAGAAATTCTGGATGTTGAGAAGGATAAATATTATATAAGTAAAAGAGAGGCTAAAAAAATCCTAAAAAGCGAATTGAAAAAGGGAGAGATTACTGTTGAGAAATTAATCGAATGGTATGATTCGAAAGGGATCAATCCAGAAATGGTAAAGGCAGAAGCAGTTAAATTAGGCAAAAAAGTAATCATTCCTGACGATTTTTATAGTCAAGTCGTTGCACGTCATGAACAGATCGAACAAATTCACGCAACCAAGAAAGAAATGGAATACGATCTTCATGACATCCCGGAAACTAAATCCCTCTACTATTACGACTATACCGATACGGTGAATGATGCACGAGTTTTAAAAATCATTGATAACATAGTTGTATTAGATCAATCTATAGCGTATCCTACTTCTGGAGGTCAGCTGCATGATGTAGGAATGATAAACGGACAAAAATTTAATGATGTTTACAAGCAAAATAATCATGTTCTCCATGTTTTGGATGAAAAACCTAACTTTAAAGTAGATGATACAGTTAAAGTAGAGATTGATAAAAATTGGCGCACTCAACTCTCTCAACACCATACCGCAACCCATATAGTAAACGCAGCCGCTCGAGAAATCCTTGGAGACCACGTGAATCAGGCGGGAGCCAAAAAAACTATGAGTTCTTCACACTTGGACATTACTCACTATGAAAATATCCCCTCAGATAAACTGAAATTGATTGAAGAAAAAGCCAACCAGATTGTTGAGAAGGCTATTGACTTGAATTTATCCTTTATTCCAAGATCAGAAGCCGAAAAAAGATACGGGATGAAAATATACCAAGGAGGTGCTGTACCCGGGAAATTTCTGCGTATTGTAGAGATTCCAGGAATTGATGTGGAAGCTTGCGGTGGGACTCATTTAAATAATACTTCTGAAACAGGCAATATCAAAATAATAAACTCCCAAAAGATCTCCGATGGCGTGATAAGATTGACTTTCACTGCAGGAGAAGCTACTAAAGAACTTCTGCAATCGCGTGAAGAAATTCTGACACAAATGCTTGATTTGTTTAATATATCACCCAATTTCTTGGTTGGAAGGGTACGTGAGTTATTTAACAAACGAAAAAAAATTAATAAGCTCTTGGAAAAGGGAGGTGATCTGGACGAGCAGTATTTAGCCTTAAATTCAAAAGAACCATTCAAGGGTGAAATCCTTTCCGAAATCTCGAAAATACTGAATACAAGTATAGATAATATCCCTAAAAAATTGATTAAGATCTATAATGAATGGAAAACAGGATCTCGAAAGGTAAAGATGATGCAAACTCTTCTAAGTGATGAAAATATTGCTGATTTGGTCAATCAGGCTTTAAAATATAATGAATATGAGCTAATCTTGAAAAGTTTCGAAGAAGTTGAGCAAAAAGATCTTCAAAGCCTTAGTAAAAAGGTTGTAAGATACTCCGATAAAATCATTACAATATTCGTGGATAAGACCCAAAATGGAATAATCCTCATGGGAATGCTAGCTAAAATCCCGGCAAAAGATGCTGATTTAGATATGGGTCAATTGATAAAGGATTGTGTTGAAAAATTTGGAGGAAATGGCGGCGGTAAGAAAGATTACGGGCAAGGATTTATCGGTAATACAAAAATAAAAACTCAAGATATTTTATCGAGTATCAAAGAAAAATTAGGGCTTTAACTTATTTATCGAATAAAAATATATAGTAATTTTTATAATTTCAGTAAAGTAGCTTATTTTAATCAAATTTCTGCTATATAGTTCAATATATATGATGTATATTATGACGAAATTGCTTATATCAAGTCCCTAATATCCATAAAATGAGAAGATAAATTATGAAAAAATTGATTATAGATTAAGGTTAAATTAAAAAACGAATTGGAGGTAAAAATTTATGGTTGAAATAATACACGTTTCAGATTTTCACGTTGGTTCAAAAGAATTTCGGGAAGATTATCTGTATAATGTTATTGATTATATAAATGAAAATAAGCCTGATATCGTTATAAGTACGGGAGACTTAACTCATAAAGCTAAGAAAGAACAATATGAAAGAGTTAGGGAATATATTTCGATGATTAAAGTTCCGATATTAAATGTCTGCGGAAACCATGACGTCCGAAATAATGGAGTCGTCTTTTTTGAGCGATTTATCGGTCCTAGGAGGTCGGTATTGACTCTAGATGATAAAGATATATTTTTTATGGGCATGCGAAGCCCTCGTGATAATACATCTGAAGGAGAATTAGGCGATCCGCAAATCGAATGGATGGTTGACCATTTAAAGCGGAATGATAAAAAATTGAAAGTTTTAGCACTTCATCATCATCTGGTTGCAGTTCCAAGCGCTGGCGCTAAAAGAAATACCGTAGTAGATGCGGGAGAAGTTTTACAATTAATTCAAGATTATGATATTGATTTAGTGCTCCAAGGACATAGACACGTACCACATACTTGGAGATTTGGCAATTCGGTATTATTATATAGTGGAACTTCTGCAAGTGAAAAAGTTAGAGCAGATGATAAACCTTGTTTTAATCAGATCTCTCTTTATGAAGACGAATTGGAAGTTTACGTCGTTGATTCAATAAAGCTTGATAAAAACTTGTTGATTCATCAAAAACGCGGAGAAACTAACTATATCAAGCCGAGAAGAGCTCGAATCGACCACATAATCCATTCAAAAGTTTTTCAGAAGTCATTTTAAGGCTTCTTCTAGGATTTTATTGGATTAGGTTTAATCGTTTAAGATCAATGATACAAACACTAATTAATCATGAGTTGTATAATAATGGAAATGCTTTGAACTACTATGACATAAGTAAAAATGATATTTGAGGTGAAAAAAACTGAAAGTTGAAACGATTTCCGTGAATTTAATGGGTCGTTATTTAAGCCATGCGAGTTCCACGGGAGTAAATAGAGTAGAATTTGAGAAAAAGAAGTTTTATCAAAATGTATTAAAATATATCGAAGATCATATGACAGAAAATGGTTTTGATCTCGTCAACGTATCTGGAGCCGAGCAAGTATATGTTTTTCATTTGGTCAAGAGATAATTTCTCATGAGAACTCCAAATTAACATATTTTTTTTCTCATCAGTAATTTTCTATAAACATTTATTACACCTAAAATTGATATTTAATTAGAAACCTCGCATTTAATTGTGTTATTGAGATGAATATCTAATGGTTGAAATCATTCAAATTAGCGATCTTCATTACGGTTCCGAATTTGTTCCCGAATATATGGAAAATGTGATTAAATACATTGCAGAAGCAAATCCTGACGTTGTCGTTTGCACGGGAGATATTGTGCATAAAGGAAGAGTAGCTCAATTCGAAGGTGTACTTCCGTATTTTGAGCAAATAAGAAATATCACGAGATTAATGGTAATTCCTGGAAATCATTGTGCTAAAGTATCGGGATTAGTTTATTTTGAGAAATTAATTGGCCCAAGAAGGGTTAGAATGGTTCTTGATGATAAAGATACAATTATTGTCGGATTATGTAGTGCTAGAGATGATATGAGTGAAGGACTCGTAGGAGATGAGCAATTGGATTGGTTAGGGCGCCAATTTAATAAGGTCTTAGAAAATAGAATTATCGCAGTCCATCACCATTTAATTCCTGTCCCTTTATCAGGTCAAAAACTTTCCACCGTGAGAGATGCTGGAGAAATTTTGGAATTTACCCAACTTTTTGAAATAGATCTAGTACTAATGGGTCATAGGCATGTACCCCATGCTTATGTCATTGGTCCTTGCACTTATTTGTATGCAGGAACAGCTTCTTCCAGAAAGATAAGAGCAGACGATAAACCTTGTTTTAATCATATTTATCTTGATGAAGGTGATTTAGAAGTCTATATCGTAAACTCTACAGACCTCTCAAAGCACCTGTTACTTCAACGAAAAGATAACCGTACTAAATACGTTCGTCCCCGGAAAGCAAGAATAGAATTAATGCTTCAGAACCCCGTTTGGGACGATTAAATATAAGAGTTGAATGAATTAAAGGTTATATTCATGTCAAAAAAACCTGAGACTCCATTATTGACCGTGGATGCAGTAATCCAGTATGACAGAAACAGCATCATATTAATTAAAAGAAAAAATCCTCCATTTAAAGGTGAATACGCATTACCCGGGGGATTCGTGGATATTGGAGAAACGGTAGAAGAGGCTTGCGTGAGAGAAGCTTTGGAGGAAACTAGTCTAAAAGTTAAAATTATAAAACTAATTGGCGTTTTTTCGGATCCTAAAAGAGATCCCAGAGGTCATACTGTTTCGCTTGCTTACCTATGTAAACCTGCATCTAAAAAATCAAAACCTAAAGCACAGGATGATGCTGAGTATTTAGAAATCGTACCTATGTCAACATTATTATCATTAAACCTAGCATTCGATCACATGGATATTATTAAAGCATCAGGAATACTAGAGTCATAATTCTAAGACAGAAAAAACTTCTTATAGCAATTACAACACGGAATACCGAACGTTAGCTTTGGTATGTTTTTCTGAAAATTTAGATTATAAGTGATCAGATTTAGAAGTTGTTCCTTAGTTTTTGTTGTGGCCTCATCATTACTGAAGTATATGACTCTGAGATCTTTTTCGTGAAGACTTCTATTACACACGGGACAAAATCTAAATAGGTTCTTAAAATAGTTAAATTCCTCATCATCCTGCGGAAATCTTGAAAAACTTTTGATTTCATAATCTGGTTCGATGTTCTTAACAATATGAAAGAAAACTTCTTTTAGATAATCTTGTTGGTCATAAATATTGGTGAAAAAGACTTTCTTCAGGTTATACTGATTAATAGCACTATTGATTTCTTCTTCCGATACAGCTCTACTGCCTAAATCAGACTTGGTTCCGATAAGAAATATGGTAATATCGCTTGAACTCTCCCTAAAGAGATTTACCCATTTCTCTATTGCTAAAAACGATTCATAATCAGTAAGATCGAAACATATTAAACCAGCACATGCTCCTCGACAGAAAAGGGGATATAAAAAGCTGAATCTCTCCCTATCTTTCAAATCCCATATTATGAATTTGAAGGAATCTTGGTCATTGCTGAAAAATTCAATAGGTTCAAATGAAACACCAATAGGAGTGTCGTCCACGATGTTACCATTAATAAAAGATGTTTTACCTGAATTCGTTGCTCCTCCAAGAATAACTTTTAGCTTAAAGAATCTAGGCATATAAATGCTCCTTTACAAATTAAATGAGAGTTTTAACCAAAATACCTAGAATAAAATACTAATCTTCTCTAAAAAGCTTTATGATTTTAAGATGATTTAATCTCATATAAATTTCCAAATTTATCCTTAATGAATAGGTAATAACCTTCACTATTATCTCGCATTACTTTTATAATTTCATAGCCCTTAGGTTCAGCTTTGGCTATCAATTTTTCACGATCTTCAACTAAAAGACAGGCATGAGTAAATTGATCTCCAGAATTCCCTTTGCTATTAGTTAATATGACTTCAACCTCCATGTGCTCATTGGCATAACGAAGAAGTTTGTGGTCTCCGTCCACGCCAAAAAATTTCTTCATTTTTTCTCCAGATACGGTGAATTCTCTGGTTTTTTTTAAATTTAATAATTCAATGAAAAATTCATCACTTTCTATTTCACTATTTGATGCAACTGAAATATGTTCGATGCTCATTATTATATCCACGTTTAACTGTTATACAATAGGTACTATAATTCAATTCAAAATAAAAGGTTACACGATTACTTCTGAGGTTTCAATTTTCACCTTAAAGGAATATATTCCAAATTCTTCAATTACCCGAAAGATTAATGAAGATTTAAAAATTTTTAACAAGATAATTATTATAACCTCATTTTTACAAACTAAATTTCATGCGTATCTCATGTATCACATTTTCAGCGAAAGCGAATTCATAAATAAACTATATGAAGTAATCTACAAATTATCCGGAATAGCTAATACCCAATCAGCGCGTTTCAAAAGAGAGTGGGATGCAAACCTGGGACCTTTGGGTGAAGACCCGCATCTAGTTCGTCCTGTAAAAATTGAAAAAGAAAAATTTTTAGAAGATATTGACTACAGGATAAAGGTGATAAATACTGTGAAATTGTCGTTCGAAGACGGATTTCATAGTATCAAATCTTTATTGAAAACGCTTTATCATTCTTATTTTAATGATAAAGATCTTTTTATTAAGATCTATCCTGAAAAAGATCAATTGATTTTAAAATATATAGTAGCTAAGAAAGTTTTAGGTGATTTAGTCCAGTATAATCAATTGGATCACGAAACAATTCCTTTAAAGTACAATATACTAGCAAGAAGCTTTTCTATAATGTCCCTGAGGGATTTAAGAGACACGGAAATCCAACATAATTTAAAGAAAATTAATATCGAAATTGAATTGCCGAAATTAAAGGAAATAATGGATGAGATCGTTGAAGATGGCATAATCAATAAAGAGCGACGAGGGCGGTATTATTTTTATAAAATTGAGGAAGGATTGCCCTTAAGTACTAAGGCAGAAGAAGAATATAAACGTACTATAAGACCGTTAATTGAATGGCCAACACAATTCTGGCGCAGCTATTATAACATTCGAGAAATAAACATAACCCTTGATGAACAATGCCCGCATTACGAGTTCTTGAACAAAGTATTAATGAAAGCTGCAACTCAAGGATATGTAGCCTGTCACTATGTTTTTAAGAATTTAGAAACATATTTCGAGAAGGTTAGGGAATCAAGGAATTAGTGTACTCTTTTTTTTCAAGAGATTTCTTTTATCTTTTTAATCGGAATATTAAAATCCTCTAATAAAGGTAATAAGTGTTTTTTGTCGTCTGAATTCGTACCTTTCCAATCAACTATAAAAAAATCTATTTCTTCAAGTGTATTTCTCATCATCAATGAAATTAATGATTTATCAAGGTTTTGTACATAATATTTTGGACATATGAAAGAAAGTGCTACTTTTTTATTTTGGATTAATCTGTTGAAATTAGGAGCATAATGGGTTCCACCAAACCCAAGCCCAACCTTAATATCTTTTGCTTTTAAATTTTCGAGATAGGAAAATATTGCATCAATAATGGAATTTGAAACTACTTTAGCAGCTAATTGATGAGCCCATTCTTTTTTGCTGCTTCCCAATTCAATATAAACTAAAGGTTTTTTCAGTAATGTAGGACCATGATGAGTTACTTCAATATCAACTACAAAATCACTCAAATTTTGAAGCTTAGATTGATTCAATAATGATAAAAAGCCTGCTCTATGCAGTAAAGCACTCGTTTGAGAAAGATCATGCTTCTCTCCTCCAAAAGAGTTATCATCACTCCAGTTTCCGGTAGTATGTATTAATATTGCAGGTCTTTCTGTTTTTGACGCGTGACGACTTGCAAATATGATTAAATCAGGATCCAGTTTGGAGTCTTCTAATTCAAGATCATCTAAGAAGATCATCCTTTCATCCGTTAAGCCAAGATATATCTGATTTTCATATTTTAATATATTTCTGGGGTCTTCTTCTTTAAATTTCTCAAATTGAAACACCTCATTACCTTTCCAGTTAACCTTAGTTTCTTTAAATGAGTATGCCACTGAAGATAAAAATTTCTCTCGCATGTTCATCGATGCTTTATCTTCAGTGGATGTTATGATGAGAATTTTGATTTTGCTACACCTTTAGAAACAAAAATTAAATTTAGTAAAGGAAATATGGATTTTATTTATAGTTTGATGGTTATGAAGCATAATTTTTTAAAATCATCGAACTTAATAGAAATATCATGGTTAGTGAACCCTTTATTGTTATTATTTTTTCCATGGTATTCGGACTTCTTTTCTTCTTACCATTATTTATTGAAAATAAAATTCATACATCATTACTCGCAGGAGTTTTCTTTGGATATTTCTTCTTTGTAATGCTCCCTGAAATTTCCTCAGGTATCCCTGATTTACCATCCGAGTATGAGAATTTAGAATTTATATTTGTAGTAATTGGATTTACGGTAGTTTTATTTGTAGAGAAGCTGATTCTACAAAAAGTTGAGGGAAATTCACAAAAAAGGATGAGGAAATTGATTGAAAAAGAACAAATTCTTGAGGATGTAGAGAAGAATATCGAACACATGCTGACTCAAGAAATTACAAGGGAAGATCTTGATGAAGATGCACTTAAAGAAATTGCCCAGAAATTAATTATATTAAACGAGCAAGAAGAGGAATTTAAAGAAAAAATAAGTAGATACAAGAAAAAAATACAATATCATGTATCCAAAGACTTAACACGGTTTCGCTCTTACACATATTTCATATATCATATTTTTGTTGGTTTTATTTTGGTGGATCTGTTGCGTATCGAATTTATTGCAGGAATTTTCTTTTTCATTTTTGCTTGGTTTATCTCCTTCGTTTTAGAACGACGAGAACCCCGTTCGATGTTTAGTGATATTGAGATCTATCAACTTGAATTAGACGAGTCGATTAAAACAAAACTGTTCCTCGGAAGCGGTAGTTTAATTGGTTCAATTATTGCTATAATGATTTCTACGTTCGTTGCTGTTCCAATAAGTGTAGTTTTTATCCTATTCTCTATTATTGCGGGAGTAATGCTACTATATATGATTAGAGAAATTATTCCTGAAAAAGAAAAAGGAAATATATATTACTTTATCATTGGACTTGTTGGTTTTACCATTTTCGTAATCATCGTTGAATTATTAACACACTTTATAACTCTTATTTAAAAAAACCTAAAAAAAATTTAATTTAATCCTAATTTCTTCCTATTATTTTCGATATGCTCAAGCATAGCTTTAACAGCTTCGGTGGAATCTGTCTCTACATGTAATATTCCCCCTGTTATATCTTTACAACCAACAGTAAGAAGTTTCACTAAATCGGGACCTCCAGTAACCGTTGGAACAGGGTTCACATATGTATAAAGGCCGAATGCAAGAGCAAAGATTGCATCTATTGTGGCTTTTTGCTCCATATATTCAGGAGCAACAGCGATTACCGGAAGATCGGGTACAGGAACTCCTCCAAGTGCTTCGGAGACTATGCCTATAAGATCGGCAACTCTACCCGTGTCAGTACAAGTTCCATAACTTAAGATAGGAGGTATTCCTAAAGCTTCACATAATGACTTTAATCCTGGACCTGCGAGTTCTTTGGCTTCAAGAGAGCATAATCCTGCTACCTGGAGTCCTCCGTTCCCGCAGCCCATCGAAAGAATTATTACATCATTTTTAATTAATTCCTTAGCAACATTAACAGTATGAACATCTTGACCAAAATCTCTTATTGTCGAACATGATACTAAACCTGCCACTCCTCTTATCATTCCCGACCTGATAGCATCTAAAAGGGGTTCTACCTTTCCTCCGAGAGTATCAATAATGCTTTCTGTAGAAAACCCAACCAGTGCCTCATTCATATCTAAATCCGATACAGGTTTCACGGTTTCCCTTCGTTCCTTAAAATTTTCAATAGCCATCTCTAGAAGTTTTGTTGCCTGTTCATCTGCCATTTCAGGTTTATAATTTATTCTTTCATTAATTCCTTCAAACGCAACCACTTCACTCACGGGAATCAGTTTGAACTTATATTTCTCAGCATAGATGGGATCTATCGGCATGCAACAATTCATATCACATACAAATATATCTACCGCTCCACTAGCTAATACTGCTTCCTGCGAAACCCAATTTCCAGTAAATCCGTAAAAAATGTCATCCATTTCCCATCGTTGTATCATTTCCTGACCAGTTTCTATATTTGCAATAATTCTCAGGCCCTTAGCTCCAACTGTTTTAGCTTTATCCTGCCATTCAGGATTCCTAGCAAGTTGAACCATTGCAAATCCCAAAAAAGGCTCATGTCCATTCGGTAGAACATTTATGTAATCTGGATCCAAAACTCCCAGATTAACTCTCATTTTGTGAGGACGAGGGATATTAAAGAGAATATCCTGACAGAATTCATTTACAATTTGACTTTGGTACCCCATCGCTATACCTAATCTCATCGCTTTTAAAGCCAGACTAGTATAGTAGCCATCCACATTAGTTAGACACGAACTTGTTGAAAGCATTATTTCTCCGTGAATCCCTCCAGGAAAAATATCTAGTTTTTTCCATATTTCCTTTCTCTCAGGGGGTGCTAAAGCTTCGACTATTTTACTAGGTTGATCAAAAGGTTTATTGAATTCTTTGGTTACGTAATCACATAATTTTAGTGCAATTTCGTTTAAAGAACCAGAAATATCAACTCCTAATCTTCTTGCGAAAGATTTTAATTTTGCTGGTTCGGAAATCTTAAAAGGGGTTTTTCCCTCAGCGGTAGCCCTCAGCGTTTTAATGGTTTGATCCGTGTGATAATGATATGTAGACGTTCCCATCACGTTCCTTAGTAACATCATTCGCATTGCCATTCCATCAGCAGTAATTCCGCATACTCCTCTCTTATCGATTGATGCATCAGCTCTGCAAGGTCCATTCGAGCACAGATCGCATCTGGCACCCTTTTGACAAAAAGGACATCTTTTATCGGGATTCCCTCCGAAACCTTGGGCTTCAAAACGATCCCACATGCTTGTCATGCCGTCTTCTTTGATTCTTTCATAACCCTTTCTTACCGATTCATGATAAGAAATTCTTTCTCCTTCCACAATTTCACCTTTATTATGATTTTATTTAATTAGGATAATACTACCAAAAAAACTCACATTATCCAACACACATCATTTTTAAGTACATTTAAACTTTTCTTCGAACACGTTCAAAAAGTATCGAGAAATTGAATTTGGGAAAACAAGATATTGAATCCTTCTAATTTATAAAATAAAATATCTTACTCTAAAGTATCCAAAAACGTAAAGTTACTTATCAAATAAATTTTATATTCATAGAAACAACATTTATATTAAAATCTCGTCTCTAGGTACAAGAGGATGATAAAAAAAACATTTAAAGAAATATTAGGAATCGATGACGATGATTATAAAATAATCGAGATGTTAGAAAAAAACCCTGATGTAACGCATTCAGAGATAGCTCGTGAAATTGAAAAATCTCAACCTGCTGTAGGCGCTCGTATCATTAAATTGGAACGTAAGAATCTACTTACCAAACAGGTGGGTTTCAATATTAAAAAAGTTGATATTAAAACAGCGATTGTGTTTATTTCCACGAAAGATGTGGAAAGAATCGTGAAAAAAATCGAACATTGTCCATTTATTAATCACGCATTTAAAGTCTCAGGAGAATTCAACCTCTTGTGCTTCATTTCGGCATCTGATTTACAAACTATCGAGAAACTAGTCGATTTATGCTTTAGGAGAGATGAAAATGTTATCAATGTAAAAACTAACATTCTTATTGATTCCGTACACGATTTTGTAGTTCCGATAGATTTTCAGATTGAAAAATTTGATTTCCACGCCACATCCTGTGGTCCAAATTGTAATTTAAATGTTAATTTGCCGAAATATAAATTTGCTAAAAGCGAAGAAGAAGAGGATTAAATATTTATCTTAAAACATAATTAAAAAGGAGACAAGGAATATTTTAATAAATTGATTACTTAAATTAAATCTTTCCTTCGTCTCTCGCCTTTCTAAATTTACACATTTCGCCGCAACCTTCTTCGTCATTCGGCTCGTGATTTTCGCTATCAAAATCAACTGGTAGGATAAAATCTTTTGCAATGTCCGTAACGATCTCCATGGAAACAGAATTCACATCAGGATTTTTCCTGAAGTGGTAATTTATGATCGCATCGAGTTTGTCCAGTTTAGATGAAGCGATTAAGATGCAAATATTATGATCCCCACTTAATCGGAAAGCATTAAGCATGAAAGGACAGCAGGATGCCATTTCCATGATTTCTTTCGGATTTACAGTATCAATTTCAACAGTAGCTAAATGAAGATCAACCCTTTTAAAATTAATTCCCGGTTGAAATTGTAGAATACCATTTTTCTCTAATTTTTTAATTCGCATTCCCACCGTTGGCTGACTTCGATTTATTTTCTCTGCGATTTGCGTGTGGGTTAGATTTGGGTCTTCTTGTACCAATGTGATAATAGCACGGTCGATATCATCCAATCTTAATTTATCCGATATCATAATAGGAATAATTTTTTTTTTAATTTATATTTTATAAGTTTTCATCTATATTTTATAAATCTGATTAGAAATAAAATTCGTAATATCACAATAAAACAAAGATTTCAACACTTCTTTCATTAAGCATACAAAAGATAACACAATTGAATTACTTCTTGATCTAACAAGAAATAAGGATGAAAAGTTTAATCAATTGTGATTGCCCTTAATTTGCATGCGGTGGTACAAATATGACATTTAACGCAATTTTCTTCGCGGTCTTCAACAACAACGCATCTAGGGTCAGAATCTTTATTTCGAACTTCATAAATTCCACGGAAACATGCCTCTTCACATGAAAATTCCGTACATTTTTTACATTTATTCACATCGATATGATGGAATTTGTAACTTACAATTTCACTCTTTTCCTCTGTATCACTCATCAGTAGAGTAAAAGGTAGCCAAATTTTATCTATTTACATTATAGAATATAATAATACATTTTAATTTACTGTGAGAATACAATTTATTAAAATCTCGCTGGTAATTGTGTCTATGACTTCAGAAAGAATCCCTGTTTTAGAATTACCAATTTTAAGAGAGGGAATCTTTATTTCCCGTCCTAATAGGTTTGTTAGTGAAATAGAGTATAACAATGAAATTTCTTTAGCTCATATTCACGATCCCGGTCGATTAGAAGAGTTATTGGTTCCTGGAAGTAAAATACTTTTCACGGACTCGAAAGGAAAACTAGACTTTTATATAAAAGCGGTAAAAGCCGATGAAGAATGGGTTTTAATTGATACTTCGCTCCATTCTAAAATCGCATCAAGAATATTTAGTATCCTGCCCGAATTTTCTGACTTAAAAGAATTAAAAAGTGAGGTTCCCATCGGCTCTAGCAGGATAGATTTTCTTATAGATGGCATCCCTCTTGAGGTTAAAGGAGTGACTCTTGTAAAAGATGGTATAGCTCTTTTTCCTGATGCTCCAACAGAAAGAGGCACAAGACACGTTCAAGAAATAATGGATCACAACGGTATCATCATGTTCTTAGTCTTCCGTAAAGCTACGTCTTTTCTACCCAACTTCGAAACTGATCCAAAATTTTCAAAAAAACTATCTGAAGCAAGAAGGAAGAATATCAAAATCATAGTTTTACAATTAAGTTTCGATGGAAAGAAGATATACTTTCAGGGTAAAATCCCGTTATCACAATTTTAATTTCATGCTAAAAACTGATGGTATTAATTAATATCTCAAAAATAATTCCCTCCAATTGATTGCTACAAAATAGCAAAAATCTCTTTTATTTTGTATTTCATTAACCTAACCTTTAATATTCTAATTTTGTAAAAAATCTATAGAATTAAACGCCATATTTTAAAATTTTAAGGTGAATTAAAATGACTGAAGAAAAAGAAAAAATCATTCTGAGCCCAGATGTATGTGCATGGGCTGATGATGACCATGATACTTACCGCATTGAAATTCCATTACCGGGAGTAGAAAAAGATTCGATAAAACTTAAGATTCATGAAAATTCTTTCTTTATCAAGGGAGAAACAGAGAGCACGATTTACGTGGGGTCCTATGCAATATGCTGTCCTGTGAGTGCAGAAAAAACAAAAGCAACTTATAAAAACGGATTATTGAAAGTTGAAGTTCCATTTAAAGATCCAATGGAAGATGCAGTTGATGTAATTATAGAATAAATAAAAGAGAAATAGGTGATCTTAATGCCAGAAGAAATCGAGAAAACTTATGTTTCTCCTGATGTTTGTATGTGGCCCAATGACGAACATGATACATATCATATTGAAATTCCGCTTCCGGGAGTTGAAAAGGAAACCATCAAACTTAAAATGCATGAAGATTCCTTTTTAATTAAAGGAGAAACCAAGGATAAAATATATATAGCTTCGTATGCTGTCTGTTGCCCCATAAATGCAGCAAAGGCAAAAGCGACGTACAAGAATGGATTATTAAAAGTTAGTGTTCCATTTAAAGAACCAGAATTTCATAATGTGGAAATAACAATTGAATAATCTTTTTTTCTTACCTTTTATGGAATTTGAAATTTATTCTAGTTGATCAGTTTGGATTGGTATAATACCAATTTTATCATAAGGAGGGCCAAAACCGAACAAATGCGTAAATAAAACACATCTAATACTCAATATACATTTCCTTTATGAAATCAAAAGCAGAATAAGCTGCTATTACTCCTTCGGATACGCCTGTTATTGCTTGCTTGAAAGGTGCATCTGTAACATCTCCTGCCGCATAAATGCCTGGAATGTTAGTTTCTGACTTCCTGTTAATAATTATCTCTCTCTTTTCGTTCAGATTCACGCCGAGATTTTTAATTACATCGGAATTTGGTGTTGAACCTATTTCGATAAATACTCCGTTGATAGGAAATTCCTTACCACTATCAAAAATAACAGACTTAACGGAAGTATCACCTTTTATCTCTATCACATTGGTGTTAGTAATTATTTCGATATTTTTAGTATCGTATACTCGTTTTTTATTTATGGGTTCAGCCCTGATTTCCTCCCGCCTATAAATTAGGTATACTTTTTTCGCATTTTGAGCCAAGAACAGAGCTTCTTTTGCTGCTGAATCACTTCCGCCAATGACACAAACTTCTTTATCTTTATAAAAAGGACCATCACAAGTCGCACAGTATGAAACTCCCCTACCCGCATATTTTTCCTCTCCAGGAATGCCTAATTTTTTCCTCTCTGATCCCGTTGCGATGCAAACTGTGTAAGCTTTAAATTTTTGAAAAAAAGTATGAAGTTCGAAATACTCATTGACTTTTTCTATATTAGTTACTTCATCCGAAATGTAAGGGATATTTAGGGAATTCATATGCTCCCGAAACTTATCAACTAGTTCTTGACCGCTAACTGATGTTATTGCTGGATAATTCTCAACCACATGGGTAGTCGCAATCAAACCACCGAATGTCTTTCCAATTATCAGTACATCTAAAGCAAATCTCGTGGCATATATAGCACAACCAATTGCGGTCGGGCCACCACCCAAGACGATCAGATCATAAATCTTCTCGGGATCGAATGAATCCATATCTATATTAAACATTTTCTAGAACGTTTTAAATGGTTTTACTTCCTAATATTGAACCCGTATGTTTCCCCCGATTAAAGCTCGGATGATCTCATTTGGTCCTACCATTCCTGCAATGGTTTTTTGATCGTTGATGACAGTATAGGGAACTCCCGCAGCATCATAGTATTGTCCTATGTCAGGATTAGCCATTATATCTATAATTACCGATTTTATCTTCCCTCCTGAAGCTAATGCGAACTGGTTGCATATTGACGCAACTTGCGGGCAGTATGGACACGAATTCGTAATCATTACTTTTAATATCGATGGGTTTATTCGATCTAGATTTTGTTTTATGGATGCTTCATAATAATTAGGAGCTCCCGCAAAAGTAAATAAAGCTTGGACGAAAGGTTGTATTTCCGCTCCTTGGGGAGAAGCTAGGTATCGGATGTATTCTATACCGTTGTCATCAATGAATAAAATGGTTGGTACTCTTTGAATATCATATTTTTTGGCGAATTCTGGATTATCATCAATGGAAAGTTCTTCAATAGTAAGCATTCCATTCGAATTTTCTTCATAGACTCGTAGTAATGCCATGAATTGTCCGCAATCCATGCAAGCTTTAATTTTGCTCCCATCAGCTTCTGTTCGTTGAGAAGTAAAGACTTTCAATTTTACAGGTCTGGTAAGTTTTGCCATTTCTCTTTTGATAATTTCTCTATATTTATCATCTTCTGACATGTAAATCACTCCTTTTTCAGGATGATCATGCATACATTCCTCCAAAATCTCGCTGACCTTTGGTTAACTTATCTAAGAGATCCTGCGGCGTGAACATTCCATTTATGATCTCCTTTTCATTTATTACTGTTTTTGGTACACCTTGTACATCGTATTTAACAGCATAATCGGGATTCAAGTCTACATCTATTATCTCTGCAGTAATCTTTCCCTTAGAAACGATCGCGAATAGTGTAAGCACAGGAACTGTTTGAGGACAATAAGGACAGCTTTGAGTAATGAATATTTTTATATTCGATTTTCCTATTTTTTTAAGGTGCGTGAGGATCTGATCAGCGTAGTATGGTCTCACTCCCGAGAAATATTGAATACTGTTAAGGAAAGGTACGAACTCTGTTCCCATGGGGTGGGTAGCATACCGGATTATTTCCTTTCCGTCATCGTTCACGAATAAAATAGCTGGTACTTTGGAAACCTTGTATTTTTTAGCCTCCTCCGGATTTTCAGTAGTAGAAAATTCCACAATTTTTAACTTTCCATTTGAATACTCTTCGAGAATCCTCAATAAATTAAGCGTTCCTTCACATGCCATACAAGATCGTGTTCTGCTTCCGTCTTTTTCGGTTATAAAATCGGTAAAAAGCTTTAATTCTACGTTGTTTTTTAACTTGCTGATTTCCCGTTTTATATTTTCTATCTCATTAGGAGAAAACATCATTAATCACCCAAAATGCATGTTTCTATATAATCATTTGAACCTGTTAATAAAATTGTTTTTTGTATAAAATATAAGAAAAAGCAGGGATGAAGTGTTAATTGTTCATTTTTCGGCAATTTTATGTTTATTTCATAACATCCGTAGTAAAATTTATGATGTGAAATTTTCTACAGAAGTAATTCGCACAAATCTTTTACTTTGAACATCACCCGTTGTTTCCTCCCAAATGCTTTTAGAACCCAATATGCATCGGGACAATACGACGTCATGAAATTTTCCCCTGGTTTCAACTTATTAAGATATCCCCCTTCTATCTTAAAGTCTCTCATCCTTTTCAAGGCGATTGCTTCGGAAATATCTATTCTCAATTGATGTCCTACACCAAAGCCACAGCAATTCCTAGGGACAGAATCCAATACATTATAACCGCTTTCCTTGAATAGATCCTCGATTTTATCGGTGATACAAGGTATTTCACCATTTTTTAATGGACAGGCATGCTGAATGATTAAATTGCCTGCCTTTTTGACTTCAGCAGGTTTTAAGTATTCCGTGAAATATGTTATGTTTAATCCATATCCGCTATAATGCTTTTTAAATACCATATAACAACTTGGGCAAACCGTGATGATATTACTAAAACCTTTCTCCATAAAAAGATCTAAATTTTTCTTAACTAGTTGATCATACGTTCTCACAGCACCCGTGCATAAAATGGGATAACCGCAGCATATTTCTTCATCTAAAATACAAAAATGTACTTTTTCTTTTAATAGATATTTAATAGTATTTTCGCCATACCGAGGTGTTTTCACAGTTGTAAAACACCCTAAGTAGAGCAAAGTATCGCTTTCCTTGGAAATTCCCTCAATTGGTTTGATTCGACTTTTATTCTGCGGAAAAGGAGTTCCGTAATTTTCAAAGGTTTTGATTACTTCTTCCAAGCCTTCAATATTATTGCCGTCTTTTAAAAATTTCTGTTTTAGGATAAATCTTTCCTCGGATGTTCCGCAATCATTACAATGAATGCAGTTATATAATCTATTGTAATCTTGCTGTGTAAATCGATAATTTTTCCTGTTGTCGAGCAAGAATTTTACTTCTTCATTTTCAATGAAATTATCGGGATCGACATCCCGACAGGGACAGGTATATTCTTCTTTCACTTATCTCTCCCTAAAGCAATAATTCAAATATGTCCTTGGCTTTAGGTTCTATCTTGCATAATTTACTAAATCTTTGCAAAATCCACCAGCAGGAGGGGCAATACGTTGTTGCATATTTACTTTTAATTTTATCAAAATCATTCATTCTCAAACGAGCGATAGACTCAATGATATCAGTTCGATGCATGTAACCTAAACCTCCACCGCAGCAGTAATGAGGTAGATCAATGACTTCATACCCGCTTCTTATAAGGATATTATTAACAAATTTATCGACTCCGGTACGACCGCGATTCATTAATTGACAGAGGTGTTGAATCCCGACTTTCCCTGACTTTTTTTGAATAGATGGTTTGAGGTAATCGGCGATATATTTAAATTCTGTATTACCTTTCATATCGGGTTTATAATATTCATTGTAAAGGAAATAACAAGCAGGACAAAGGCAAAGAACTTTTTCATATTTTTCAAATATCTTTATGTTTTCTTGTTTACAAATCTCGAACTCTCTCATTGATCCGCTTGCGAACCAAGGCCATCCGCAACAAATCTCTTTATCCAAAATCGTAAAATCAATGCCTTGCTTTAATAAGTATTGAAGGGCATGCTCCGTATAACGTGGAATTCTGATGGTAGATAGGCATCCCATAAAAAATAACGTGTTCGATTCTTTCGGGATACTTGCTGGTTTTCTAATTCTCATCTTGTTTGATGGATAAGGGGTACGATACTTTTGAAAGCATTCGATCATTTCTGCGAGGCCCTCAAGAGTATTTCCATCCTTCAAAAATTTCTGCTTAAGATCGATTCGCTCGAGTTCAGTATCACATTCGCCGCAATGCACGCAATTGTATAATTTCAAATAATCGTCTTGTTCGAACTTGAACGAATCTTTCCTTGATGATAATTCCCTTATTTCATCATCGCTTAGAAAATGAACAGGATCGACTTCTTCGGTTGGGAAGTTTTTCCTTCCTTTGATACGTTCTTTCATAAGACTGACCTAGTATATTTGGTTGATTTATCTAACATGTAGTACAAAGTAAATCTTTTAATGATTAAACTACAACATTTTGTAAAAAATAAAAAAAAGGATGTCAAGTTACTTATCTTCTTTGAGTTTCACATCAGTTCTTTGAATACCGACTTCTTTATTACCCGGGATAGCGGTACCGCAATGATCTTGCTTAGCCTCATTTTCTTTAATGGCTTTCTCTAACTCTTCCTCTAATTCCTCATCGGTCATTTCTTTACCGGTCATAGTATAAAAAGAGAACGCGAAATATTTAAGGATTTTAGTTATAAAAAATTGATATAACAACAACAAATAACCGATAGAAATGAAATAGGAATTAAAAAATAATCGTTAATTACTCATTTAGATTCATTGAAGTAATCTAAAACAGCCTTCTCTTTCTCCACCGGTCTCCTTTCAGGAACGATGGCATACTCCTCTCCGATTGTTTCATAAAAATCGGGTCTTAAATATAAGTTGCAATAGCACGCACCGAATTCTATTACATCCAGCTTAGCATAATCGCAGGGACAAATTAAATCTCGATCGAGATCTCTTTTCCCTGATGCGAGTCGACAGGGACATGATTGGTATCCCAGGTTTATTTTATTATGGACAAGCCCCTCAATTAATTCTTCAAGTGTTTCATCATCTTTGTTAAGAATCCATCCGTTTCTACTTGCGACTTGCTCGCAAAAAGTTTTCATTCCCTCTTTAGTTTCCATGTTCATTTTAAGTTCCTCCTTCAGTTAACATTTCCTCCATTTTATTAGGATCATACCCTACTACAAATTTATCATCACAAACTACAAATGGATACGCAACTCTGTTTGGCTTGTAAGTCTCGCGTAAATATTGTAAAATCTTAGATTTTTCGCCAGGATCGATTTTGTCTACATCTATATATTTATATTTAATCTCTTTATCCTTGAGATATTTCTTACACTTTTTGCACCACATGCAAGTTGAAAGGGTGAAAATTGTGACTTCATGATCCGCATTTCCTCCCTCTACTTCTTGTGTATATTTTTCAATAAATTCAGGAAACATTTCATTCACTCCGTACAGTTAGAATTGCAATAGACTATTTATTATAATTTTTTAATATTATCTTTCCAATCAGGATCTATACACTCTAATGCTTCTTCAGAGAGTTTTTTTAATTCATCATCACACGTGTTTATGATAATTCCAAGTTGCTCAAGTGCTCTTTTATCGCCTATTTTCATTAAACTCTCAATTAGTAAAAACAACCTATTTCTATCCTGTTCGTTCTCTGGTTTAGCTAGTTCATCCTTTAAAACATTAACAATTGGCATCGTGGCTTTTGTATCCTTAATTTCGCCCATCGCTTCAATAATCCGATTAATGACAATGGGATCATTTTCCTTATTCAAAGCTTTCATTAACATGTTTGTCGCTCGCGCATCTTTTAAATGCCCAATTCGAAGAGCCGCAGTTGCTCTTTCCATGACTTCTCCGTGAAATAACGTCTTAATCGCATCGTTAAATTCTTTATTTTGAGCATCATGATCCATAAGGGATAAAGATGTCAAGATCATTAAAATTTGATTTTTATAAATTATTAAGAAAAGCCCTTAAATCGGAGGATATACTACGACTTGCGACTTTAAATTTATATTTTAGAGATTCTCTTTGATTTCTTCATTTATACATGAAATCATAATTTTGAAATATTTGAATTTACAAATAGATTGATATATAATACACCATATCTTCTATATTCTTTAGGAGTAAAAATTTCCAATGAGCCAAATAAATTTACGGATAATCTAAAGAATTAAAAGCAATGAACGAAGAACTTATTATTAAACACAAAAATTTGAGCACTCGATCCATGGCAGAAAGGGGTATCTATTTATTTCTCTCATATTTCGACCAAATTCTAGGTCCTAATGAACTTTACAGCAACGCCCCACTGGATAAAAATTTAAAGGCAGATCTGGGACGAATTTTAGAATTTATTGATGGAGAAGGAGATTTTGTATTTACATTTCGCAAATATCAAACAATCAATTATATTTTTTATATAGACTCCGAATATGCTCGTGGGGGCAAAGATATTCTAATGATCACGTATATCATTAGAGCAGCTTATTTTAAGGATGAGATCACTGATGTTTACAACTATCTTCAATCGAAAACCCCTGATTTAGTTAATTATGCAGAAGAATTAAGAAATCTTAGTGAATTGCCTAAAATTCTTCATGCAAGTAAGGATCGCACTATCAAAAACATATTAGATCACGGCTCAAAGAAATTTAAAACTCAATTTAAAACAATTTATGATAAATATATGAAAATTCTCGCACCTTCAATTCCTATCCATACTTCATTGATAGGTGAAGGCGACTTGAAGAAAGTATACATATTTGGTCCTCCTCAATCTGGAAGATCTACTCTGCTTAAAAATCTGGAAGTTATTCAATTCTTACAATACAAACAAATCAACCACAAACGGGATCTGGTCAATAAAATTTATGATCTTATTATCGACAATATCGAAATATTGACATATGATACGACTGAAAAAAAACCTTCAATAAGTAGCGATTACATCGAAAACTCTCAAGGTTTTATCCTCATTTATGACGCTTCAAATAAAGATTCCTTAGGAAACGCGATTGATATGTTTCAATTGATATTTAATAGCTGTTTAGAAGAAAATGAAAAATTGCCAATTGTCATTGTAGGCAATAAATTCAATAATGAGGAAGAGGTTACTTCCGAGGAGTTCATGAGTCACTTAAATTTGGAAGAATTAGCGGACTGCGGAATACCTGTACATCATTACTCAATAAATGTTTTAAGCGAAGATACGAAAATGCTTGATGCGCTCCGATGGTTAGTAAAACAAATCATGTAATGTTTAGGTCATATGATTTATAAAATCTTTTCTCACCTAAGCGCTAAAAAATCATTGTTCTTTCTGGTATATTTATAATTTAGAATATTAACTTTTTTTATCGCTTCATTCTACGTAAATAGTAACAGAAAAAGAATTTCCAATTAATTTATTGAGGCTAACAATTATGTCTAAAATTCAACTTCCTATAATTATAACGAAGGAAGATTGCCATCGTTGCCACGAACTTAAAGATTGGCTGGATTCCAAGGCTGTAAAATACGTAGAAAAGGATATCAATGACGAAGAATTCGTTCACCAATTATTACATGATAATAACTTTGTCATGAACTTTTGCGATCAAGATGGCTGCGTGGTAAACACTCCAGTTGTAATGCACAAAGGAAAATATTGGTTTAAGGAATTATGGGGAATTTCCGGACTTCGTGAAAAAGAAGCAAAAAAACTATTCGGAGTATAAATACTCTTTTTTTAAATTTTAATCTATATTATTTTAATTCAGCAAGTCTTTTTAAAACCTTTCTTATCGTTCTTAGCCCAACTTCATCTTTTTCGATACCTTCTTTCC
>WOR8_10002661_pt1 | contig 22977 bp, 15 predicted proteins | sample DeeMarSeWOR38_10_FD_19890 | JGI IMG/M metagenome (IMG submission 19890) | reverse complement strand
GGCGTTTCAATCGCATCCACCTCTTTGTGAGCCCTTTTCTCCAGCCATGCCATCCAGGCTTTGACGTCCTTCTTCTCGCCTAGCAGCTTTTTGGAGCTACCGCCTCGGGCCTCTTCCGTCAAAAAGTAGTTCAGACCCGCCAAAATCGGTGCTTTATCCGGTTCAATTTTGTCGCTTCCGAAGAACTTAAACTGCGCATCCATGTATTCTCCCAAAGAACCGGGGATAAACGGCGCGTTGGCCCACGGCTGCCTGCGGACTCCGGTGGCACCCACTTCCGTGGCTGTCGCTGCCGATACAATGCAGGCACCGATGACAACTCCTTCCTCAGGTGATTTAGCGACCCACACAGGGGGCATCGTGTCGCTGTCTCGGCCGCTGTAAGTCACGATGCGGGTTTCAACCCCATCGCCGTTCTCATTCTCTTCGGAGTAATTGCCCAGCGAACTGTTAGACAGGGTGCAGCGCGAATTGGGGTGAGACATGGGGATCTCCTTGCCGTTTTCATCAACCATACCTATTTCCCACGGCCCCTGAAAATTGACGCCTTTTTGCGGTGGTGGTTCTTCAGCGTTGCCGACCCACTGGGGTACACCGTTTTCATCAATCAACACATTGGACCATATGACTTCGGTGCCGGGATTTCGAAGACATTCCATCAGTTTTGGGTCTCCCTCCCAGTTCACATCTTCTACAATACCGAATATTCCAACTTCGGGATTAATGGATCGAATCGAGCCGTCTGCGGCAATCCACATTTGTGCAAGGTCATCGCCTACAAAATGATCCCCGGCCATGGCGGTGGTCGTCTTCCCGCAACCACTCGGAGCCGCTCCCGCCATCCAGGTAATACGCCCGTCTTTGCCCTCAATCCCGGTGATAAACATATGTTCGGCCGCCTGCTCACCTTTCAGTTCATACACACATCGGTCCACCGAGAAACGATGATTCCCCTTTTTCATCAACAGTGTATTGCCGGCATAGGTGCAATTGAAGCTATACGTCGTAAGATGACTCCGGTCCATGTAAACGCGGGCGTTAGGCAAATCTTCAGGACGGTTCAATCCCTCACTGTGGATATTGGCATAGAAATGACCCAGTTTTTGAACCTCTTGATCAAAAGCCGCGTATACATTGCGGTATAATATATCGGCACTGTGCATAACATACGTCGAGCTGGACATTTCAACTGCTGGATTCGATGCTGGTGCACCCACCGGGCCGCGTAAATAAAACCCAACCATCAATATTTTGCCCTTCATAATCCCGACCATTTTTTCCCTTATATCCTCAAGGGCTTCGGAGCGATCTTTGCTGAGCGCAAGAGAGCTGACCTGTTCACCTTTATTGCTGATGTAAAAGGTACGATCAATGATGCGGCCCTGCTCCTGTTTTAGGTCAAAATGGATGGTATGCTTGTCCATCGGAAGTTTTTTTTCTTCCCCCTTTTTGAGGGATAACTCCCGAATGAATTGCCGGTCTTCTTCGGAACCGCTGTCAATGAACACAGAGTCCGGATCGCACATGACGATCGCATTCGCTATTTTTTTCAAAACATCCGCATTGGTTGTCTTGCTCAATTTAGCTAAATTTTGTGCATCCAATTTTTTTTCAAAAACCTGCTGAGCGTCCTCAACCGTCTTGATTCCACCCAATTCGGTCACAATATCCAAGACATCCTTTAACGGTCCCATGACTAATTCTCCCTTGTTATAGATTTTGGGTAAGGTTTTCGAGTAAGTTTATCACCATAATCAGATGGGGTCAAAAGGTAAACCCAACAGATTCAATTCATCGCCCCATAGTATGTCTATCCCGGGTATCTCACGGGTTAGTGCTCGGCGATGAGAATATCTTCCAGTGCTCGCTTGGGAACATGGTGTACACCATCACCATCTCTCCAATAGCGAATATTACCGTCGGCTCCGACCGTATCCAGCACAACTTCTTCTTTGGGCTTTCCAATCGCAAGCACGAGCAGAATTTTAAATTGTTCGTGGACAGCCAGAATTTCCCTGAGCAGATTACGGTTGACGGCGCCCAGCATACAACCGGCCAATCCCTTTTCACGGGCGCCGAGCAGCATCGACTGAGCGGCAATGCCGTGATCGCATCCTGGATCCTTGCTGATAGCGGTGTCGCCGAGCATCACAATGTAAGCCGATGGCCGCTCACCTTCTTCAGGCCCCGGCCAATCTTTTAAATAGGCCGCCCACGTCAGACATGAAAAGATCTCTGCGTTCACATGAGGCTCAACTGAGAGAATGTATTTTAAGGGTTGAAGGTTGGCACCGGAAGCGGACAAGCGTCCTAAATCAACAAGCTCTTTTAGAGTTTCGATGTCGACGACGTGATTCTGATGGAAACGCCGGCAACTTCGATTCGCCTTAATTAAATTTTCAATCATCGTGTCCCTCTCTCTGGCAGTTAAATTTCATATAAAGCGGCATATTCTGACGAATCCAGATCAAAACGTTGTCAAATTCGTCTTTTAGCTCTGCCAATGCTTTACCTCTATGACTCACAAGGTTTTTTTCTTCCTGACTCAGCTCTGCAAACGTCTTCTTCAGGGTAGGAAAGTAGAAAATCGGATCATAGCCGAATCCATTTTCTCCGGCTGCAATTTCAGCAATCTCTCCTTCACAGCGTGCTTCATAGGTGAGTGCCGCGCCGGTGGGAACCGCGATGGATATGACACATTCAAATGCCGCTTTGCGGTTGGTCTCGCCTTTCATCTCATCCAGCAGTTTAGCGCAACGCTCTTTGTCATCGGCATTTGCGCCGGCATAGCGCGCCGAATGAACACCCGGCGCACCTCCGAGCGCTTCGACGACGAGACCGGAATCATCCGCCAGCGCCGGAAGGCCTAACACCTTGGAGACAAAACTCGATTTTTTATAGGCATTGTCATCAAAGGTATCGCCGTTCTCCTCCACGGAGGGTATCGGTCCGAAATCCTCCAGATTTTTTATCTGAATGGGAAAACCAGCCAGCAGGCCTTGAATCTCGATCGTTTTCCCCGGGTTGCGTGTGGCGATGACCAACGTCAGATCTTCTTGCATGCCGTGACCTCGTCAAGGGGTGGTTAACGCTCTTCAAAAAATTCTACTTCCCCCGCAAACGGATTTTTCTGCACTACCGGATGCACTCGTTTAACGAGTACCGTCAAACACATGTAACGTTCTTGTAGAGTATTTAAATCTGTCAAAAAATCAATAGAAAAATCTTAAGTCTCAAAAACCTCCTAAGTTGACGACTCGGTCTTTCCATAGCTCCATTTGATAATCGTTATTCTGATGGCTTTTTGAATCGTGCCATCCGTATGAATTGGTGGAATAGCGGAACAGAGCAATCAGAAGATTTTTTCAGGCTGACGGGCAATTGTTGGATTCGCTTGACTTTTTTTTGTCGAACTGGTATGAGCTCTTACCAGTTAAGGACAAAGGAGGAAAAATGAAGAACTTAACCATCGACCGGCTTCTGAGACCGACCGAACATGTTGAAAGAATATTAGTAAGTTCCATTCTGGATGGAACTTACCCAACCGGCGCAGCGCTTCCCAATGAACGCGCTCTGGCGGCACAAATTGGGGTGACTCGCCCGACGTTGAGGGAAACATTGCAGCGTCTGGCAAACGAAGGCTGGATAAATATACATCACGGTAAACCAACTGTGGTGAACGACTATTGGCAGAAAGGCGGCCTGGGTTTGCTCAGCACGCTGGCCAAATATGGTCACTTTCTCCCAAACGGGTTTATCACCGATTTGCTGGAGGTGCGAATGACCTTGCTTCCGCCGGTAGCCGCGCGCGCCGCAGCAAATCATCCTGACCGTATTCTGGATTATCTCGATACGTCATCGAAATTGAATGAGGATCCGGAAATGTTTTCAAAATATGACTGGAACTTGCAGATGCTCATGGCTCGAAATTCTAAAAATCCCGTATTTTCTCTGATACTTAATGATTTTGCTTCGATTTTTAATACCATGGCGCTACGTTATTTCAGCCAAAAAATTGCCCGCCAGGCGTCCCGTGGATACTATCGGGAGCTTTCTAACGCCATTAAAGGAAATAGCGGTGAAACTGTCGCAGAAATCGTAAAAAATGCCATGCAACAAAGCATTATCATATGGAGGAAAATCAAGCAAAATTTTAATAAACCTCAAACCAATCAGTCACATAACATGAAACCATAACGTCAGGAAGTCAATCATGTTGCGCTGGAATGGCTGGGGCGATGAATCGGTCTATATGCAAATACCGCCAAAAGGTCTTGAAATTTTGATCGATCTGATCGGAGAAGGGCGGAGGACACCCGATGCACCCTTGGAGCGATTGCTGGAGCGGATTCCGCAGTCACGTTTGCCGAGACATCCCCTGATATCGACCGACCGCAAACTGCGGCTTGACCATGCCCACGGCCAAAGTCTGCCGGATTGGATTGCGCTGCGTTTCGGCACGTTGCAGCACGTTCCGGATGGGGTCGCAATGCCCACATCCGTTGAGGCGGTTCAGGAGCTGCTAAAATATGTCGCCGACAATGACGTCGTCGTCATACCCTTCGGGGGCGGCACCAGCGTGGTCGGCCATTTAGACGTGCCGGTAAATGAACGACCGGTTCTCAGTTTGTCTTTGGAGCGTCTGAACCGGATGCTCAGCATCGACGGCACCAATTTGCTGGCCACGTTTGAAGCCGGTATCCACGGCCCGGAAATTGAAACGCAGCTCAAGGCAAATGGATTTACGCTCGGACATTACCCCCAATCCTTTGAACATTCATCCCTTGGCGGCTGGGTGATGACGCGATCCACCGGCCAGCAATCCAGACATTACGGTCGAATCGAACAGCTGTTTGCCGGAGGCCAAATTCTCACCCCGCGCGGAGTTTTGCATTTTCCACCCTTTCCGGCATCAGCTGCCGGACCGGACCTGCGTCAGCTGGTGCTCGGCTCCGAGGGCAGAATGGGAATACTTACTCGAGTTACCGTCAACATTTCGCTGCTGCCGGAATCAGACAACATTTATGGAGTCTTTTTCCCGTCCTGGAGACAGGGGCAAAATGCCGTAAAAGCGATTGCCGGTTCTGATATCGGGTTTTCGATGATCAGGTTGAGCAACTCCTCCGAAACAAAAACTAATCTGGCGTTAGCGGGTCATGAACGGCAAATTGGGTTGCTCAAACGCTATCTGCGTATACGAGGCATTTCCGATTCAGAGGCCTGTATGTGTCTGATCGGTTTTATCGGTTCCCGGCGAATGGCAACAGCTGCCCAAGGAGAAGCGTTCTCAATTATTCGAAAGCACAAAGGCGTCTTGGTTGGAAAAGCTCTAGGAAATGCCTGGAAAAAGAACCGCTTTCGTTCCGCTTACCTTAGAAATACCCTATGGGATTTAGGCTATGCTGTCGATACGCTGGAAACGGCTATTAGTTGGGATAGAGTAACCCCGACCATGGAGGTCATTGAGAAATCGCTGACGGACGCATTGAAACCCTGGAATGAAAGGGCACATGTGTTTACTCATCTTTCACAGGTATACCCGTCGGGGTCGAGTATCTACACGACGTATCTTTTCCGGCTGGCCAAAAGCTCTCAAGAAACACTCGCGAGATGGAAATCCTTAAAGCGCTCTGCCAGCCGAACCATTGTGGAAGCCGGGGGCACCATCACTCATCAGCATGGCATCGGCAAAGACCACCGGCAATATTTATCCGCCGAAAAAGGCGCTCTCGGCATAAGTACGTTGCAAAAGGTTTTTCATCACCTTGACCCGGATCATCGCATGAATCCAGAAAAGTTGGTACCATGATTCTCAGAAGACGGGAGACGAAAAAAGAAAAATCTTGAGTGAGAATCAATTTGTGCCGAATACAGGAAATGAAAACCATTAAACATAGACTAACCGGGCCGCGTGGGTAAGGATGGTCCGAAAAAAGCCGAATTCCGCGCGTCCAACAAAATAGTGAGCGAAAATATCCGGTTTCTGATCATAAACGCAGGATCACTTTTATGAGTTTGCATGACCTACAAAAAACTTGGGATTTGATCGTCATCGGTGGTGGCATCACAGGTGCCGGCATATTGCGGGAGGCAGCTCGTATGGGTTTGAGGGTAATTCTCCTCGAACAAAAAGATTTTGCCTGGGGTACATCCAGCCGCTCGTCAAAACTTGTGCACGGCGGGTTGCGGTATATTAAAGAAGGGCATTTAATGATGACGAAGACAGCTGTGGAAGAGCGCGATCGTTTACTTGCCGAAGCACCTGGATTGGTCGAAACACTGGGCTTTTTTCTCCCGGTCTACGAGGAGCAGAAGCCGGGTAAACGCATTTTAAAAGTCGGCTTGACCATATACGACATAATGGGCCACAAGCGTAGACACCGCTTTTTAGGTGCTGCTGAATTAATGGAGAAATTGCCCCATTTAAACCCCATAGGCCTCAAGGGTGGATTTCTTTATTATGACGCCCAGGTCGACGATTCACGACTTGTTTTGCGGCTAATCACTGAATCTATGACTTCAGGTGCCGAAGCGTTAAATTATACGATGGTCACCGAGATCCTGCGTAATACCGACGGAAATGTTGTGGGAGTTAAAATAGAAGACACGGAAACTCATGATGGCAGAAATCTATATGCCAGTGCCATTATCAATGCTACCGGCTGCTGGGCTGAAAAACTGCATCCGTCACCGGAACCCCAACGGTATTTGAGACCGTTGCGCGGCAGTCATCTACTTTTTCCAGCTAGCACGCTTCCGATTTCAGAGGGGCTTGGTTTTAACCACCCTGTTGACAACAGATATGTGTTTATTGTTCCCTGGGAAGGGGCTGTCCTCGTGGGAAGCACCGACGTGGACCATGACGAGGGTCTCACCCTTGAACCGACTGCCACCCAACCTGAATTAGATTATCTAATGCAAGGGGTGCACGCAATTTTACCATCACTAAATATTTCCCTGGAAGATTGCATCGCTGTATTTGCCGGTGTGCGACCGGTTCTCAGTGGCGGCAATTGTTCGCCGTCTGAGGAATCCCGCGAACATGCCGTCTGGACAGACAACGGCTTGATAACGGTCACCGGTGGCAAATTGACCACTTTCCGACGTTTAGCTTGGGATGCCCTCAAGGCCGCCAAACCATTTTTACCACCTATAAAATTGCCAGATAAGAAGGATTCTATTTTCACCGAGGTTCTGATTAAACCCGAAAATGATCACGGCTTATCCGTGGGAATCTGGAAGCGTCTATACGGTCGCTATGGAAAATCGGCAGATGAACTCGTCCAAACGGCGAGATCCGAAGATTTGGCGGTTATCCCCGGCACCCAAACATTATGGGCTGAATTGCCTTTTGTAGCCCAAAACGAGCAGATTCGACACTTGGATGATCTGCTGTTGAGACGCGTGCGCATTGGACTTTTGATACCGCATGGCGCAAACATGCATTTCAGGCGAATCCGAAAAATTTGTAAGAATGCTCTGCCCTGGAGTCGACGTCGCTGGAAGGCAGAACAAAGCAGGTATCTTGAACAATGGAATCACACCTACACTCTCCCGACTCAACGGTCTGAAGGAATCGCTGCAGGAAAACGTAAATTCTTTAGGAATCCCGATGCGGTTTTGAGATTTATTCATCACAAAATTTTGTCTCTCAGAAGACAACGCCAAACCGTCTGACAAAAATAAAATACATCAGCGATGTGCAGTGGTCCCATCCCGGCCTTGGCTACCAGCTGGCATTTTCAAGATGCGCACTCTGAATTGACACGTCCATCCATATCGGTTATACATACCATGATTAGAATTTCATTAATCAAACGGCCCTCCGAATAACAATTTCTCCAAAAAACTGAGCGCTTTATTATGAAATGCTCAAAGTGCCATTTTGATAATCCTGAAGGCATTAAATTCTGCGGAGAATGCGGATCGAACATAGAAAACCTCTGTCCAAGATGCAATTTTTCAAATCCGCTTCAATTTAAATTTTGCGGGCAATGCGGCCACAACTTAAAAATCCCCACGGAACTCCTTTCCAAAGACCTGTCACTTGACGAAAAACTCAAAAAAATTCAAAGGTATCTTCCTCAAGGTATTGCTGAAAAAATTTTGTCTGACCGAGATGGAATCGAAGGAGAGTTGAAACAGGTCACGGTAATGTTTTGTGATCTGGAAGGGTTTACGTCCCTTTCCGAGAAAATTGGACCAGAAAAAGCCTACGCCATCATGGACCGGGTCTATGAGATCCTCATTCACAAAGTCCATGACTTTGGAGGCACGGTTAATGAAATGACCGGTGACGGGATTATGGCTCTTTTCGGCGCCCCGATTGCATTAGAGAATGCACCGGAGTGCGCGTTACGCTCGAGTTTAACGATTCACAATGAAATGGTGAAGCTTAATCAACGATTAACACAAGAAAAAGAATCCATGCCGCCGTTGAAGATGCGAATCGGCGTTCACACCGGGCCGGTGGTCGTGGGTACCATCGGTAACGACCTTAGAGTTGAGTTCAAAGCGGTGGGCGATACAGTGAATTTGGCTTCCAGGATGGAGGGCCTGGCGGAGCCCGGGGCCTCCTACACGACAGACGCAACCTTTAAACTCACCGAGGGTCTTTTTAGATTTGAGGCCCTGGGGAGAAAACAAGTCAAAGGCCGGAAAGAAGCCGTCAATGTTTACCGGGTGCTTGCTCCCAGTACCAGAAGGACGCGTTTTGATGTCAGTGCGGAGAGAGGCCTCACGCCTTTTGTCGGCAGGGAACGCGAAATTGAACTTTTACTCGATTGCTACGAGCGGGCAAAGGCGTCTAATGGCCAGGCTTTCTCCATCATATCAAGCGCCGGATTAGGCAAGTCACGACTTCTATATGAATTCAGGAAAACAGTTGCCAACGAAAAATTGGTCTTCCTGGAAGGACGGTGTCTTTCTTACAGCAAAAATGTCGCTTACCAGCCTATTATCGAGATTTTAAAATCGAATTTCGATATTTCCGAAAACGACAAGGACGATGTGATTAGGGAAAAAGTCCAGAATGGCCTGAAACGATCAGGTTTTGAAGAATACTCCATCATGCCCTATCCGTTGGAGCTTCTATCGGTAAAAAACAGCGGCATCGATAGATTGTCCCTAAGTCCGGAGGTTCGCAAAGCACGAATCTTTGAGGCATTAAAGACGATATTGTTGAAGGAAGCCGAACATCAACCTGTTATATTGGCCTTTGAGGACCTTCACTGGGTGGATAAAAGCTCTGTGGAATTTATCCAGGCTCTTATGAAGGATATCACCGGAGCTAGATTATTGCTCATATTTACTTTCCGCCCTGAGTTTGAACATTCCTGGGCTATGAAATCCTATCACAACCAGGTGAACTTAAGCCGGCTTTCAAACCGCGAAAGTCTGATCATGGCGTCCCACCGTTTAGGTATCGATAAACTCGATCGAGATCTTGAGAATTTGATTCTGGAAAAAACCGAAGGCGTTCCTTTTTTTATTGAAGAATTTATCAAGTCTCTGACGGATATGGAAATTATTGAGCGAACGGCGGATCGATATCGATTAAAAAGAGGTTTCCAGAATCTGGCAATTCCTTCCACAATTCAAGATGTGATTATGGCCAGGGTTGATTCTCTGCCGGTGGAAGCAAAGGAGGTGCTTCTGATCGGATCGGTTATTGGAAGGGAATTCGGTTATCATCTGATTAAGTCGGTTACAGGCTTCACGGACACACACTTGTCATCCCATCTGCATCTTTTAAGAGATTCAGAGCTCGTATATGAGCGGGGCATATTCCCTCAAGCGACCTATATCTTCAAACACGCGCTGATTCAGGATGTAGTCTTTCAGTCATTGCTTAAAAGCACCTGTCAAAAATATCATCAAAAAATCGCCCAAACACTGCAGCAACGCTTTCCGGAAATTGCAATAGGGCATCCTGAAGTTATGGGGCATCATTTTACGGAAGCAAAACTCACGCGGCAGGCCATACCATATTGGCAGAAGGCAGGGGAGATAGCTGTGCGCCGTTCCGCCAATCTGGAAGCAATTGATCACTTCAAAATGGCACTAGAGATGCTGCAATTACAACCGGAAGATACCCTCCGCACCCGGAAGGAACTTGAATTGCTAATCGCACTGGGTCCGGCGTTGATGGCAACTAAGGGGTATACCGCGGAGGAAGTAGAGAGAACCTTCGCCCGGGCCCGAAAGTTATGTCAAAATCTCGGAGAAACCCCGCAACTCTTCAATGTCCTGAGGGGACTATGGGGCTATTACATTGTATTAGGTGAACTACAAACTGCACTAGAGCTTGGACAGCAGTGCCTGTTCCTTGACCAACAGGGTGAAAATTCCGCTATTCTTCTTTGGTCGCACTTCATGCTGGGGCAAACCTTATTTCATATCGGAGACCCTGGTTTGGCCCGAGATCACTTTGAACAGGTCATGACCATCTATGATCCCCGAAAGCGTCGTTCCCAGCGTGCTTTGCAGGATCCGGGGGTGGCTTGTCTATCCTACTTGGCTGTAGCCCATTGGTTACTCGGTTATCCTGATCAGGCCCTCAAGACGAGCCGTATGGCTCTTGACCTGGCTAACAACCTGTCTCACCCTTTCAGTCTGGTGTACGCCCTGAATATTACGGCGGTGGTCAGTCAGCTTTTGGGAGCAGTGCACGAGGCCCAAAAACGAGCGGAAGCGGCCAATTCACTCTGCATCGAACATGGAGGCCCGTTCTGGATGGCGTGGGGACCTATACTGAGAGGGTGGGCACTGATCGAACAGGGGCAAATAGAGGAGGGAATAGCAGAAGAGCGCCAGGGTTTGGAAGCCTATAGCGCTACAGGTTCTATGCTCGCACAGCCGTATTTTCTTGTCTTGCTTGCCGAGGCCTATTCCAAGGGAGGACAGGCCGAAAAGGGGCTTGCGGTGCTGAACGAAACGCTTTCCATATTGGATAAAACCGGGGAACGCTGGTGGGAAGCCGAACTGAATCGGCTCAGAGGTGAATTGCTGTTGGCGGTTTCTCCACAGGATTACCGTCAGGCTGAAGCGTGTTTTCAGCGAGGCATCGAAATTGCCCGGCGTCAGGGTGCGATGTCTTTAGAGCTGCGCACGGCAATATGCTTAGGTCGCCTCTGGCAAAAGAAAAAGCAAGCTAAGGAAGCCAAACGTTTGCTGGCAGAAGTTTATGCTAAGTTCACTGAAGGATTTGATTCCCCTGGTCTAAAAGAGGCCGAAAGGCTACTCCACGATCTTAGCTGAGATTGGCGCATAGAGTTTTTTGGGATATAAGAGCGTGCAAATCAAAAAAATCACCTGTATACAGCTCGACGGTCCGTTACCTGACCTTTGCTACCGTATGGTGATGCCGAATTATGGTTTGCCATTAATCGGCACCATACTCTCCGAGGCCGGATATGATGTTAAGGTCTATATGGAGCATATTGAATCCCCGCAGTGGGATCGAATCGCGGCGTCCGATATCATCTGTTTTTCGACCTTTAATGTCGCAGCTGGCAAGACCTATCGGCTTGCCCGGGAAATCCGGCAGAAGCTGGGAATTCCAACTATAATTGGTGGAACGCATGCCAGTTATTTTCCTGAATCGTGTTTGCAATACGTTGATTATGTCGTCATCGGCGAAGGCGATGAAACCATTTTGGAGCTTATCGAAACCATCGCAAGCAATGGAGATCTTGAACAGGTGCCTGGCATCGCCTATCGAATCGGTGATCAAGTTTACCGTACGCCCCCGCGCCGCGGACCAAATCGCTTTGAAACAATCCCGAAATATTCCCTAATCGAAGGCTATCCCCGGATGAACTTAGCCAAAATGTTGATGCGGCAAAAAAAACCATGGCTTACGGTACAATCTTCACGCGGATGCCCCTTTCATTGCACGTTTTGCATCGTGAACACCATGTTCATCGGTGGCTATCGTAAAAGAGACATCGAGAGTGTGATCAGGGACTTGCGAAATAAACGGCAATACGGCAAGGAATTAATGTTTGTAGATAATGAGTTCAGCGCACATCCGTCCTACACAAAGCTGCTCTTGCGACGGATGATTGATGAAAACTTCGATTTCAACATTTTTGTCTTTGCCCGCGTGGGAGTCGCAAAAGACGATGAGCTCCTTTCTCTGATGCGTCAAGCCGGAATAACCTACATCTATCAGGGCTATGAGTCGATACAGTCCGAAACGCTCTCCACTTACAACAAACGTCAGACATTTAAGGATATCATCGCTGCTATAGAGAAATTGCACGCATTTGGATTTTCCATAATGGGCTCATTTATTATGGGTGCCGACAGCGACACACTGGAAACGATTTGGAGCACCGTCGATTTTGTAGTCGAGCAACAACTCTCCAGTGCAACATTTTTCACGCTCTGGGGCCATTTCCCTGAAAAAAGTAATGCATATCAGACTCTCATTCCATGGTATCGCAGCATCTTCCGAGGGTGGCGCTACACCAACGGTCACTTTTTAACGCACTTCCCCATGAAAATACCTCCTTCGAAACTCCAACGAGCAATCCCTAAAATCTATCGCACGATCTACTCCCCGAAGCAAATTATGCGAGCATTGAAGAATCGCAGATATAATGACGCACTGCATCGACTTATGCTTAGATATTTGTGGCATTCTATCGAAAAAGAGATCTGGGAATATATCCCCTTTCTGGAAGAGCTTGAGGATGGGCTTTATGATTCCCGAGATAATTTGCGTGAGGATCTCCTAGCTCAACGTGTACGGGAGAATCCTCGCTGGACACTTCAGGCCGGGAAACAAACGATCGAGTCCCTCGGACTTTTGCAGCCCGAGCTTCCCTTTCCTGAAAAGCGAAATATCTCCTGTCTTTCCGTGGAATTGGATTCACATTCCGCACGTAATTGAACGCTAATGGTTTCACGAGGCGTGTTGTCCGTCGTAAGCGTTGTTTATTTCGAAATAAAATATGTTGCCATCGAAAACATATAAGGTGATCGATGAATGAAAAAGACCTTCTGCTCGCCATCGACAACGGAACCCAGAGCCTGAAAGCATTGATATTTGATCTCGCAGGACAACTTCTGGCAAAAGAATTTGTTGCCTTTACTCCTTATTATTCTGAACACCCCGCTTGGGCCGAACAGGATCCGGAGGTATTCTGGGAGGCACTTTGTCGCGCCTGCCAGGGACTGTGGCAGCAAAACCATTCCTATAAAGATCGCGTTGCCGGTGTAGCCCTCACCACCCAGCGGGCAACCGTTGTCAATGTGGATATCAACGGCAAACCACTCAGACCGGCAGTATTGTGGCTGGATCAACGCAAAACCTATGGATTGCCGCCAGTGGGAGGTCTTTGGGGGCTTATCTTTCACATCGCCGGTCTGAGCAAAACCGTCACCTACCTCCAATCGGAAGCCGAGGCCAACTGGATCTGCACCTATCAGCCGGATGTTTGGCAAAAAACACATAAATACCTGCTGCTATCCGGATATTTGACCTACCGTCTCATCGGTAAATTTGTCGACTCAATCGGCTGCCAAGTGGGCTACATTCCTTTCGACTACAGAAAACACCGCTGGTCGGCTAGATGGGACTGGAAATGGCGGGTACTATCCTTAATTGATCCCGCCATTATGCCGGATCTGGCTCCTCCCGGTGAGATTCTTGGAACCATAACTTCTGACGCGGCCACGGAAACCGGCATTCCAAAAGGGCTACCCCTCGTGGCCGCGGCTGCTGACAAAGCCTGCGAAGTCATAGGATCCGGAAGTCTTAAATCCGATACCGGGTGTTTAAGCTACGGCACCACCGCCACTATCAATGTTACCCACAAGAAATATGTCGAACCGATTGCGCTGATTCCACCCTATCCTTCTGCAGTTCCGGGTTACTACACGGTAGAGGTTCAGGTTTATCGGGGATATTGGATGGTTAATTGGTTCAAGCAGCAATTCGGTCACCCGGAACTCAATAAGGCCGAAGAATCCGGTAGGTCACCTGAAGAACTATTTGACAAACTCGTGGAGGACATTGAACCCGGTTCGATGGGTTTGGTTTTGCAGCCCTACTGGACACCGGGTGTGAAAATGCCCGGACCGGAGGCCAAAGGCGCCATCATAGGCTTCGGGGACGTCCATACCCGGGCGCACTTGTATCGTTCCATATTGGAAGGACTCGCCTATGCGCTGAGAGATGGAAAGGAACGCATTGAAAAGCGCAGCCGCACTCCGATTACAAAATTACGGGTATCCGGCGGGGGCAGCCAGAGTCGCAATGCTATGCAATTGACAGCAGACATTTTCGGAATGCCTACAGCCAAACCGCATCTTTACGAAACTTCCGGGCTGGGGGCAGCCATCGACGCCGCAGTCGGTTTAGGGCTTTATCCCGACTTCAAGACGGCGGTCAACTCAATGACCCACGTGGGCGAGGTTTTTGAACCGAATCCTAAAAATCAAAAACTCTATGACGCGTTATACCACGACGTTTACAAAAAAATGTACAAGCGATTGAAGCCGCTGTATGAACGCATCAGGGAAATCACCGGATATCCGAAATGAAGCGTCCTTTCATCACAAAGTTATCTGGATTTCTGCTCCGGTCTGTTGACCGGCATTGGTGCAGTGTTTTGCGGACGCGTCATGGTGGTGGGCACATAACCGCTGATCGGAGGCTGCGATCCGATCATCGGCGGTTCAACTCCGCAAAAAATGAAAGAGCTTGGAATCAATTTTTAGTTTCGTAGACTCATTATAACGCAAGTTGGAGGAATTAAATGAAAATACCACAAAAGGGAAAGTCAAAAGAAGAAATCATTCAAACACTGATACGTTACAAGGACAGCGATCTGAACTGGAAGTCCGGTAGAGTTTTCGGCTACATCTACGATCCCGGTGAAAAGGTCCAGGATGTCATCAATGACGCGTACACACTTTATCTATCTGAAAATGCACTCGATCCGACCTCTTTTCCAAGTCTATTGCGTCTGGAAAACGAAGTCGTCGGCATGACGGCCAACTTGCTGGGCTGCAATAACGACGTCGTGGGAAATTTTACGTCCGGCGGTACGGAAAGCCTGATTTTGGCGGTAAAGACGGCCCGTGATTACGCCCGCGCCAACAAACCACACATCAAGGAACCGGAAATGGTGCTGCCGATAACAGCACATGCCTCCCTATTCAAAGCCGCCCATTACCTTGGCATAAAACCCGTTGTTACACCGGTCCATGACGACACATTTCTGGCGGATGTCGAAGCCATGAGCCAAGCTATTACCGACAATACCATTTTACTGGTCGCGTCGGCGCCCGGATATACTCACGGAACTGTTGATCCGGTTTCGGAAATTGCGGCTCTGGCCAAGGAAAACGGATTGTTATGCCATGTGGATGCATGTGTGGGCGGCATTCACCTCTCGTATATGCAAAAGCTGGGTTTCGATATATCGGAGTTTAACTTGAACGTACCCGGTGTGACGTCGATGTCTGTTGATCTCCACAAATACGGATACGCCGCCAAGGGTGCGTCAGTGGTGTTGTATAAAAACAAAGAGATCAGACGCCATCAGATCTGGGCCTGCTCACGGTGGACAGGCTATACCGTTATCAATCCGGCGGTAACCAGCAGTAAAACCGGCGGCCCCATGGCCGCTGCCTGGGCGGTGTTGAACTACCTCGGTGATGAAGGTTACATGGAAATCGTACGGGAAGTCATGAACGCAACCGAACTGCTTATAGACGGCATCCGTCGCATAGAAGGCGTGCGCATTCTGGGCAAGCCGGACATGTGCATGTTTGCCGTGACCTCCACTTCGGAAACGATCAATGTTTATGCTCTTCAGGACAAAATGAAGAAAAAAGGATGGTATTTGCAGCCCCAATTTGCGCGGGAAAATTCACCGGCAAATCTGCACATTTCACTTAACCGCTCTACGGTACCCCAGGCAAAAGCCTTCTTAAAGGCGTTTGAAGAGACCGTTGAAGAAACAAAGCAGCAGGACGTGGATCCGGAAACCCGGAACTTGCAGGCAGAACTCCAAAAGCTTTCCCTCAATTTTGACGATGAGACATTTTTCAAGCTGGCGGCGATGGCGGGACTTACCGGCACTGATCTACCGGAAAGTATGGAGAAGATTAATATGCTGCTGGAAGCCCTGCCTCACGAAATTTCCGAGTTTATGCTAGTGGAGTACCTGAATAATCTGATGATACAGGGTTGACAAAAGTTGATTCTGAAAAGTTACATGGCGATATCCCGACTTCTGTAATTTTCAGAAAATAATATTTGATCGCTGACTGAAATTATCTTATTCTCGGTGCATTGTGAAAATTGGCAAATCATTTTCCACATTATGTTGTGGAAATTAGTTCCACCAAACCATTTTAGACACATAAAGGGAAAAACATGTCGGACGAAAAAATCGAAAAATTGGCTGTATTGATAGATGCAGACAACGCCCAACCTTCCATTGTTGAAGGGCTGCTATCGGAAGTCGCAAAATATGGAACAGCCAATGTAAAAAGGATCTACGGTGATTGGACGCGGTCGGGTCTTAAAGGGTGGAAGGATGTTTTATTGCGGTATTCAATCCAACCCATTCAGCAATTTGGGTATACTTCCGGGAAAAATGCAACCGATAGTGCGTTGATAATTGACGCAATGGATTTGCTCTACTCTGCAAAATTTGACGGTTTTTGCATCGTATCCAGTGATAGTGATTTCACTAAGCTAGCATCAAGGATCAGGGAGGGCGGCCTATTTGTTTATGGATTTGGAGAGAGAAAAACCCCTGAAGCATTCGTTTCCGCATGTGATAAGTTTATATTTACTGAAGTACTACGATCCAAGGATGACGACAGCGCGATAATTCGTCGCAAAACAACCAGCGAACTTAAGAAAGACACCAAGCTTGTAAATTTATTGCGAAACGCTGTTGAGGCATCTTCTGATGATAGTGGTTGGGCTCATCTCGCATCCGTAGGAAGTAATATCGCCAAACAATCACCAGAGTTTGATCCTCGAAACTATGGCTACAAAAAGTTGGGGGAACTTGTGTCGGCAACCAAGCTGTTCCAAATCGAAGAAAGAGCTGTTGGCGATGGACTCTCAAAGGCACTTTATTTAAAGGACAAACGGAAGAAATAAAGACAAACCAGAAAAGGGGGCAATTCATGGCAACTAGCGCGGCGAATTTTCTGGCAAAAGTGTCCATTTTTTCTCATTTGAAAAAAAGGGATTTGACGCGACTCGCGAAAAAGAGTCGATATTGTACGTTCAAATTTGGCGATGTGATCATCAGGGAAGGAGAGCACGACGGGAGGCTTTTCATCCTCATAAGCGGCATTGTCAATGTCTTCAAAAGCTACGGAACCAAAAAGGAAAAACTTCTACGAACGCTCGAACCTCCATGCTATTTTGGAGAGATCGCTCTCATCGATGATTGGGTTCGAACGGCAACGGTGGTCCAAAACGCTTTGCCTCGATCAATGGAACCTGCGCCAAGAAATAGCAAAATATCCGGGGATTGCTATTGAGCTGCTGCAGATGCTAAATCGGCGCCTCTTAGCTCTCGAAAAAAAATTGGTCAATGCAACCGGTGGTCTCCTGCCGATTTGTTCCAATTGTAAAAAAATAACAGATGAACATGGCTCCTGGCTGCCGATTGAACAGTATATAATGGATTATACGGAATACAAATTAAGCCACGGCATTTGTCCGGATTGCAGGAATAAGCTTTGGTCTGAAACAGTCAATCAGCGCTAAGCCTAAACGAATCGAAAGAAACATCATTACCCGAGTGAGAGGAGAAAATATTGAACAAGATAATTGCATTTTGGGTCCATCCAAGATCCATTTCCACAGCATTTGAACGTGTCTTTATTGAAAGAGGCGACTTTAAAGTTTTGCACGAACCCTTCAGTGCTCTATATTATGTATACGAAAAAAGGGTTGACTGCCCGGGCCAACATATCGATCCCAAGGCTCCTATGAGTTATCCGGATATTAAAAATTGGATTTTGTCCGAGGCGGAGAAGGCTCCGGTATTTTTCAAAGACATGTGTTATCACCCCTTTGACCACGTGATAAAAGATATAGAATTTCTCAAACGTATGGTCAACACATTTCTCATCCGTGAACCACAAAAAACCATTCTCTCTCATTATGTAATGAACCCGGGAGTCACCAGTGACGAAATAGGGATCGAATTAGAATATCGTCTATTTGAAAAAATCGCCGCATTGACAGGTGACACGCCGGTGGTCATCGATGCCGATGATCTGGAGGAAGATCCGGAAGGAACAACCAGAGCATATTGCGATGCGGTGGGTATTCCGTTCATGGCTGAAACGTTGGGCTGGGAGGCAGGCAAACACATAAAGGATTGGGACTCATGGAAAGAGTGGCATGTGGATGCCACCAATAGCGGCGGAATTCAAAAAAATATGGAAAAATTTGATTTCGGCCTTGATGACAAGCCCAATTTAAGGACGTATTACCAATATCATCTGCCATTTTATGAAAAACTTTATGCCTATCGCATCACGGCCAAAAACCAGTAACGAATCCTGGTCCACAGGACCAGGTTTTCTGTATTGGAATAAATCTTGTTTTAGGCATAGCCAATATTGCCGCAACGGACCTCCGACGTGCAAATCAGCTAGCGTACCATCCAACAGTTTGACTGCTGCGAGACAAGTGCCAATTTCGAGTATTCATAAAGCTAGAAAATGCCATCATTTCAGTCAAAAGACATCGGGTTGGATATTCAAAACCAAATTAAACGCTTAGTAGATCGATGGTATACACTTGGAAACGTCGTGCATATCGAGCAGAGTCTTGCAGGGTATGTAAACAAAAGCTTTACCGTTTGGATCGAAAAAAACGGTTGTCAGACCAAATATTTTCTTCGCCAATACAAACCCGGAATTGCGGAAGCAGAGATCCGCTTTGAACATGCTCTCATTCGGCATCTGCGGGACAATGATTTCACTCAGGCCGCCGATGTCATCAGCGGCCGCGATGGTATAACCTTTTTAGGCAGTGATGATGCTGACGCGGGCGGCTACTACTGGGCATTGTTTGAATTTCTCGACGGTGAGGACAAGTATAGTTGGACCCGGACCAATTTGACTGATGCAGAATTTAAAAGCTCCGCTCAAATGCTGGCCCGAATGCATCATGCCGGCTTCAATTTCAAAAAGCCCCTGGGGGCCGACCGCGTGCAACCTCGAATAATGGACTACCTAGCCACTTTTGCGGACACCTATCGAGAATATGCATATCACGACGGCCATCGCACATGCGATAGTTTGCTCCGTAAACACCTGGAGCACATTTTAGCCACGGTTGCCGCTTGTCTAGCGTTTAAAGATAATCTGCAAGGTATTCTCGAAGTACCGGTGCACTGCGATTACCACCCCGGCAATATCAAATATCGTAAATTTGAAGCCGTTGGACTTTTTGATTTTGACTGGGCCAAAATAGATTACCGGATATTTGACGTCGCTTTGGCTCTGGTTTACTTCGTCAGCGTATGGGCTGGAGAGACGGCCGGCAGCCTGCGTCTGGACAAATTTAAGCTTTTTCTGAAAGCGTATCAGCAGAGGTGTCGGAAGCTCGGATTGATAGAGCCTCTTTCAAACAGGGAGCAGGAAATGATGCTTCCCATGGTCTCAGCAGCCAATTTGTATGTTCTCAACTGGGATCTGATGGACTTTTACAGCCTTGACGATCCCGATGATACGGAGTATTTCACCTACATCGGTCACAATCTGAAGTTGATGTACTGGATCGAAGATAACCGCAATATCATCAAACAGGCCATTTTGAAAGCTTGCGGATAAGGAAGAATTTGCCGAAGACTGCATCATCATATGGGTTCGCAGAAGTAATACCTTTGCTGATCGATTTTCACACCAATGGCAATTCGGTTGCCCGGTGTTAAACCGTGTAGAAGTAATCGAGAAAGCCATACAACAGCTCCGACATCATCTGATTGCCTTCAACCGATCCTGCAACCCCATACAAAGCGCTGGTCTCTGAAGGCAATCCGCTTTTGGATTGGGCATATTGCACGCCGGAGCGCAGATCTTTAATCAGTCGTTCGGCGATGTTCGGCACGGTGGTCTGGGGCATCGTCACACAGAAATGCAGTGCCGGCGGTAATTGTAGCACATTGAATCGCCAGCCTCTGGTTTTCATAAAGTCGTTTACATGAAATACGTCCACGTCATCTGAACGGAAGCTGATCACAAACGTCGGATCACCTATGAGAATCAACTCCGGAATTGCATCAACCCCTTTTTTGACGCTGTCGGCAATCGTCATAATGGATTTCGCCGCCTTCAAATACCCCTCCTCACCCAGATAAACCATGGAGGCCCATGTGGAAGCCGTTAAACCGCCGGACCGGCTACCTGCGGGCGTGGGTGACACATAGATTCCACCGGGAAAATCGGGTACATTGAAAAACTGATAGCGGCGCAGCTGTTTATTGCGATAAAGGACAACAGATGTACCCTTTAGACCAAAACCATATTTATGGGTATCGGCCGATATGGAGGTCACTCCCGGTAAACGAAAATCGAACTCGGGTATAACGTAACCCAGTTTCTCAATCCATGGCAGAATAAATCCTCCGAGACAGCCGTCCACATGCAGGCCGATTCCGTGTTTTAGGGCAATTTCAGACAGCTTATCCAACGGATCGATCAGGCCATAGGGATAATTTCCGGCACTACCAACAATCGCCACGGTATTTTCATTAATCCGGGATTCAATCTCTTTCGGCTCAACCCGAAAATCGGGCAAATCTACCGGAACGTCTACCATCGTGATCCCGAAATATTCTCCAGCTTTATGGAATGCCGGATGAGCGGTTTGCGGTTTGATGATCTCCGGTGCGTTGATGCCTCTCTCTGCGCGGGCCATATCCCTGTAAACCTTCATGGCCATAAGGATACTTTCCGTCCCTCCTGAGGTGACGGTACCGCAAACCTCATCTTTTGGGCTATGGTCGTTAACCACGTCGCCGTTGAGCATTTTGGCCGTCATGGAAACGATTTCGCTTTCAAATTTGGACATGCTCGGACACAGGTCCACTTGAATAACATTTACATGGGAGAACAGCGAAAAGATCCGGTTGAGAAACTCTCGGTGCTCTTCACCGGCGTGATAAAAGGTTCCCGACACCTGACCATTCTGCCAATTTGTATTTTCCTCTTCAGCCATAGTTAGCAGCTCAGTGAAAATATCATTCTTATCGCGCCCTTTTTCCGGTAGGCGGTGATAACTTTCGAAACGCCCCCGATACGGTTTAAAGGGATCTACGTTTTGTTTTTCTGCGGATTGCTCAGACATGATGTCCTCCTTTTGTAAGCTGATTACGGTAAGAAGCTTATGAAATTTTTTGGCACCGTGGCGTCTCAGCGAGAGATTTTAGTGATTAGCGAGCATTTAATGCTTCAAATATCTTCTTATTCCTCTCAAACAAATTCCGATATTGCCTATACATCTTATCATAGATCGCCCGCTTTGACTCATCCGGTTCGAATATTTGAAACATAATAGGACGTGTTCCGTCCAGGTCATTCCATATCAAAAGCGGAATTTTCAAATCAACAATAATGTGACAATCCACCTTCACGATATGTCATCGCTTCAAAAACAAATCAATTGTCCTTTTATTTGCTTTAATGTATACTTTCCATTCCATGACTGGGTAATCAGAATAACAGCCTCTGGTGAATTGAAAGATACGTGTGGCTCGCCTTTCAAATGTTTTTGAATCCGACTTATCCTTGACACAGTACACACCGGATTCGGCAGAACCGGTACCATGTTCGCTTGCGAGCAGTTTGTGGTTCCCGACATCCTATGCCTTGCCAAATCCCTGGCGGGCGGTATTCCTATGGGAGCCGTAATTTGTAAAGGTCAAATCAATGTTCCCGTAAAAAGCCACACCTCTGCCTTCGGAGGCAATTCGACCGCCTGCGCCGCCGCCTTGGCATCCCTAAACGTCATTGGGAGAGAGGGTTTGGTAGAAAAAGCAAGGATTTTGGGAGACTATTTTTTACATGATGACATCTAGATTTTCAATCCGGCCGGCGATTGAAAATGACGTGCCGGTGATTCTGGCATTGATTAAGGAGCTGGCAGAATATGAAAAGCTGTCTCACGAAGTTTCCGCAACCGCGGATGATATCAACAGGTCATTGTTTGGTGACCGTCCGTATGCCGAAGCCCTGATTGGTGAAATTGACGGCAAACCGATCAGCTTTGCCTTGTTTTTCTATAACTATTCCACGTTTCTGGGAAAGCCGGGAATATATCTCGAAGACCTCTATGTCAGACCACAACACCGCGGTAATGGATTCGGACGCAAAATGCTGGTTCATATCGCCCGATTGGTAAAGGAGCGCAACTGGGGACGATTTGAGTGGTCGGTTTTAGATTGGAACACACCGGCCATTCGTACTTATGAGAAGCTCGGCGCCGAGCCGATGACTGAATGGATTCTATATCGCCTGACCGGAGACGCATTGGATCGGCTGGCCGTTGAAGGCCGCTTAGATGACAATGCTGCTAATAAAGAATAACGATATTTCTGACCCCAGAGTCAATCTGGCACTGGAGGAATATTGCTTTCGAAATCTGGACAGCGCTCACAATTATCTTCTTTTTTATATCAACCAACCTTCAATTATTTTCGGAAGACACCAGAATCTATTTCAGGAAATCAATCTTGAATTAGTCAACCACAAAGACATACGCCTGGTGCGTCGGATTTCGGGTGGTGGTGCAGTTTTTCATGATTTTGGAAATCTGAATTTCAGTTTTATCACCGACTTTACAGAAGAAAAACTGGACTATTTCAAAATCCTGATTCAACCCATCATTAGGACTTTAAAACGGTTGGGAGTTCCGGCAGACCTCACCGAAAAAAATAGCATTGTCGTGGACGGCAAAAAAATATCCGGCAATTC
>WOR8_10001586_pt1 | contig 22982 bp, 24 predicted proteins | sample DeeMarSeWOR38_10_FD_19890 | JGI IMG/M metagenome (IMG submission 19890) | reverse complement strand
TACCACCAGTAGAACAATTAGAAGAAGCCTCAGCGGTAGATTGGACCCCTACTACGCCAAATGATAACAATGCGTTTTTCAATCCCAAATCTCTATACATAATAATTGATGGAAGGGATGGTTATGAAGATCAAATCGTTTCTCCACATGTAATAGTTAATAGACCTTGGGCTGGTACTAGAAATTCTATTAAGTACCTTCAAGGCAAAGAGATGTTTGAGCCACAACCTTACATCTCAGGTGGTCATGTTAGAACACATTATAATTATGATGAAGGTATTGCAGTTTCGTACTATTTCGATCATAATGAAACCAGATGGATTAAAAGTATACAAAGTTTTGATCCCACAACCGTTCCTAATGTTGGATCTAGAAGACAAACGGGCGGACCCCTCGTATTTAAATGGATTTTTAATAAACGTAGCATGATTTAAGGATTAATAATGGAAGATAAAGTAAAAGAAACCTCCCTTACCCTATCAGCGTCTAGGGTTAAAACCTACACACAATGTCCTAGGAAATACTACTACAACTATATTGAAAAACTTCCAAGGCTGGATTGGGATCATTTTGATCTTGGTACGCTGGTTCATGGTGCTTTAGAATTTTTCCATGAAACACTGCGTACAGATAAAGATTTGGAAAATGTGAATATAAATAAAATAATGAAGGAATCTTTTAAAAAACAACGCTCATTGATGGAAAAAGGAGGTGATAAACTTCCTCCAATATCTTTCAAAAAGCATGTTCTTTTAGATGCACGCGACATTTTAAAAGAATATATGGAAAAAGTTATTTCTAAAGGCATTGATTCCACAATTCTACAACTTGAAGATGAGTTTGAAATAGATTTAAATGAAAACTATTTGATTAAAGGCGTGGTAGATAGATTAGACCGAGATTCAGATGGAATTTATCACATTAAGGATTACAAAACCAACAAAAATGCAAAGTATATGGAACCATCTCAACTTAGAGTTTACGGCCTCTATTTGCTGAACAAATATCCAGAGGTTAAAAGATTTCGTGGTTCGTATATTATGATGAGATTTGGTGGAATGTTAATATCCTATGATTTTACAACAGAAGATGTAGAGAAAGAACGACAAAAACTCATCAACTATGCTGATTTAATATCTGAAGAGGAAAGGTGGGTCGCTCGACCAACAAATCTTTGCGATTGGTGTGATTTTAAATCAGTATGTCTTAACACCTGGTAAGGAGCCCTCCATGCAGTTGGTTAATAGTAAAAACCAGTTTTCTGGATATGTTGTTGTGTGTAATGAAAATGTATATATTAATGTTGCAACAGGGCTGGGTTTTAATAGGGTTTTTGAGTTAATGAAAAATTCTATTAAAAGATTAACCTATAAATATTATCCTATGTTGGAAAGTTTTGAAGATGCTAAACAAGAGGTTTGTCTGAATGTCTTTGAAGGTATTTTAAGATACGATCCCAACAAAGGGGCTTCATTATCTACTTTTCTGAATATTTTTGTTACCAACAAGATGAATAACAAAATTAGAGATTTTTCTCTCCGCAATAAAACTCAATTTTTAACAACAGTGTGTTTAGAAGAGTTTGGCGGTGATCCACTATATAAAATGGAATTGAAGAAAAGAACGGAATGTTGGGATCCCAAATGGAAAAATATTATTTTTCGTATATTTGTACTTGACGAGAAAATATCGAATGTTGCTTCTGATGAAGGATTTACTCCATGGGGTCTTACAAGGGCAATTCGAAGAAAACTAAATGAAGCAAGAAAGATGTAAGTTATGGATTTAGATAAAGATGCTAAAAAGTGGCTGGAAGAGCACGCTGATAAACTTCCACCAGAAGAGTTACCTTTTGAGGAAGAAAAAACTTATATCAAAGAAGATGGAACTTGGCCCGTACCGAAAGCCGTTCCAGATATGCAGAATTTTCAACATATTAACACCCCTAATGAATTCAATAAAATAGTTGGAGATCCGCGAAGTTGGCAAACCATTCTAAATAGACAGGATTTGTTTGAACAGTGGATTTTGCCTCACGCCGTATTGTTGTTCAGCAAATTGTGGTTTGATAAAGTTAAATGGAGGCACACAATAAGTGCTGGAGTGCCATTTCCTTTATTTTCTTTGGAAGATAAGCAGGAAGCGGCAAAAAGGGGCATATCTTTGGAAGATACCCAAATGGGTAGGGCTATTATCACGAGTATTGTTTCAAAGACATCATATGCTCTTCACAAATATTTATTCAATAAAATAGAATCAGGGAAAGTTCGTAAGAATGAAAACCCTGGTGGATATATTATAGGGGCTATTAAAAATGAGTTAATTGAACAAGTGGGTTTGGATGTCGGCTATAGATTAAAATCTGTAACTCTTTGCCCGCTCTGTTTGTCTGGCATAAAAGGTACTGTTTTAAAAACTCCATTAATAGAATGTGGTTCCAATATATATACATGTCCTAAGTGTAAACATGATGCATTACAGTTAGAAATATCAAATGATAATCAGGAACTGTTAAACAAATTGAAATATATGGAGACGTTTTATGGAGCTTCTTGTATATGTACGAACAATAAATGTTCGGGCAAATTTATTCCAGTAGATTTATTGGGTATTCCAAGAAATGTAATAAACCCAACTATTGGAACCCAAGTATTTAGAAAATTGCCAAAAGATTTTTGGGATATCAGAGTAACTTGTCCATTTTGTAACATTGAGTTTATCATAGAGAAAGCACTTTTGGAAAAATCAGGGTTTAAGGATAAATCTGGACACATTACTGGTCTGCCTAAAATGTTGATTTGGGATAATTCCGATATAACGCTTGACACAAAGAATTCTCAATCTATAGTTATAGCAGAAAAGACTCCGTCCAATGTTGCAGATGTTGACCTTCAAATTGTGGCACAGCAAAGGCTGGAGATTTTGATGGGAGAAATTCTCCTCCGCATGAATAAGGTCAAAAGAGATAATGTAACGGGGCTTACTTCTTGGTTTTTTTACAAATCTGTGCTTGAATGGATGATACAATATTGGGATGAAGCAACAAGGTATTTTTTTGGGTGGGAAACAAAAACCAGATACACCACCTTAAAGGAGATGGAGAGGACTGGGGAAACAACAAAGAGAGTTACGAAAGTCGCAAAAGGGCAAGAAGTATCCATACACAGATGTATATTTTCGAAATGGGTTAATATGTTGGAAAATAATATATATAAATTTAAGAGTATTAGTTCTATATCGAAATTAGAAGATCTCTATTGGTTTTGCAGAAAGCCTAAATTTTCGGGAGGCCCTAAATCAGTTTTTAGAGTAAAGGTAAAAAACAATAAAATTATAAACAATAGTGATATAGTTTTAGTAAACAAAAAAGGTCTTCCCCCCAGGTTAGCCAAAATCTATTCTATTTATAAAATAAATAGAGGTAAGATAGATAGATCATACAACTTTGTAAATGATATAAAGATTTGCGAATGGCAAGCAATCAGAATGAATAATGGAGTTTTAAAGGATAAAGAGCAGGTTAGAGTGGAGGCGCTTATGTTACCTGGACATCATTCACATGCACCGATTCAAAGAATTACAAGGCTTCGTTCTTCAACCTTGAATGATATTATATGTAGAATATTGGAAGAAGAAAATACTGGTGAAAGAGACTTGCGTTTTTGGGAAGATTGGGAGAATCGGGTAGAAATAGCCAGGAAAAATCTTTTAAAGGAGAATGAATATGACAGAAGATAACGAAATTAAAAATGTTGAAGCAGAATGGCATCATGTTGTTACTGTGGATGATTTGGGTAATTTGAAACGCAAAGTTCATGTGGTGTATGACACAGAGGGTGTTGATATGGCCTATGATAAGGCCTGTGGTTTGGTGACAAAACGCGCTCAAATAAAAGGGTTTAGAAAAGGAAAGGCGCCAAAAGCATTGGTTAGAAATTATTGTCAAGAGCAAATTAAAACTACAGCCTCTACGCTACTTGCGAATGAAGGATTTCTACATGCTTGTTTTGAACATAAAATCCAACCCCTTGGAGAACCTCGTGTAGAAGATGCTGAGTTTAATGTGGACGGAACTTTTTCCTGTGATATATTTGTTGATGTAAAGCCAACGATCACTCCATCTGGATATGTGGGAATGCAACTCAAAAAGCCCGAAATTGATGCGGATCAGGTCTTCGAGCGTATGATGGATGGAGCAAAAGTTCAATTTGCGTCGATAGTAAACAAGGATGTTGTGGAAGAAGGCGACAATGTTGAGGTAGATTTTGAAGCAAAGTGTGGTAATGATGAGGTGGCAGCAGGAAAGGGACATCATTTTGAGATTCGTGCTGGAATGGAAGAACCGTTTGGCGAGAATCTTTTAGGAATGAAGGTTGGTGAATCACGAGAAGCATCCTACATCGTACCAGAAGATTTCAAACAACATCCAGGAGAGAAGGCGATTGTTACGGTTAACTTAAAATCTGTAACTGCCAAAGTACCTCCAACCGATGAGGAATTGGTTGAAAGAATGCAGGTCCCTTCTTATGAAGATTTAATAAATTTGATGAAAAATGAGGCACAAAATGAAGCCTCCAAGAGAGAACAGCAAACATTGGAGGAACTTGCTATAGATAAGTTGCTTGAAATCCACGAATTTGATGTTCCTGAAAATTGGGTTGAAGAGGAAATGAAATATATGGCTAAACAGTTCGGTGTTGATACGGAAGGAGATGAAAAATTTAGAGATTATGTCCACAAAATGGCTGAAAGGAATGTGCGTAGAACTTTTATCTTAGATGCCATTTATGATGCTGAGCCCTCTATACATGTTAAAAAGGAGGATATTGAAGAATTAATCAGACAGGAGGCCGAAAGAACAGGAGTAAGTACATTAACAATCAAAGATAGATTTAAAAAGAAGAATGTTATGGATGGAGTTTTAGGTATGATGCGACAACGAAAGGTTATGGCACTGATTTTAAGTCAGGCTCAACTTATTGCGGAGGATGAAGAGCCGTCGCAAGAAACCGAGTCTATTGAAATTCCAGAAAACCCATTAGGATAAGGAGGAAGAAAATGGCAGTAAGTAATGTTTGGGTCGTACAAGGGTTCCAGGTCAAGAAGGTTGTTGTTCAGAAGGATAAAATGGAACTTGTTTTAGTGGCTGATAAAGATGATTTAAGTGCACAAGATGGAAATGTTGGCGATATTTTGGCATCCTTAGAAGCACATTCCAGTGGTGAATATCCAGTGGAGGTTACGCTTGGTCGCTGCGGATCTTCGGACTAAACTTATCTCATTGGGAGTTAAAATTTCTAATGTAAGCGGTGGGTGTTGTGGCAATTCCAACCATAATACCACCGCTTATTCTCTTCCAATGAGATTGGATGTGGACATATTACCCTTCTTAACAGATTTTGGAACGCCAAGTCCATCATTTACAAAAACAAGTCTATTGAAAATTTATAATAAACAGTTAGCCATAACTGGGGTTAGGAAAATGAGTCAAATCCGCTATGTTGTAAGAGATAAGGATGGAGAGACTCTAAGAGATAAATTTGAAGAAAAATTAATCGAATATGTAGAATGGTATAATAAAAAGTAAGGGGCTCGGTATGAAAAACTTCGTTAACCTCCACGCACATACAAACTTAGGATCTATGTTAGATGCCCTTATAGGTGTTGATGAACTTTTTGAAAAAGTTAAAGATCTTGGGCAGGAAGCGGTTGCAGTAACAGACCATGGTACATTAGCAGCACACTTGGATGCTTTTTGGGCATCAAAAAAGACTGGTATTAAGTTTATTCCGGGCTGCGAGATTTACTATGTTAATTCATATGATTTTTTACCAGAAAACCCAAACGCAAAAAGAAAAGTCAAGAAAACAGAAAAGCGTAAGCATTTAGTTTTACTGGCACAAAATCATACTGGGTATAAAAATCTTTTGAGGCTTAATTATATTGGGTTTCAAAATCATGTTATGGTTATGGGAAGAGTGTTTCCCAGAATAAACTGGCATGATTTATCCCAATATACGGAAGGTTTAATCTGTACATCTGCTTGTGCTAATGGTCCAATATCACGCCTTATTATAGATGAGGAATATGATCGGGCTGCAGAGGTCGCACAAGAATTTGCAGAACTATTTCCAGATAGGTTTTTTATTGAATTGCATCCACACCTACTAAAAGATGATCCATTGGATCAAGATAAAATAAATAAACATTTAATCAACATTGCCAACAAGTATGGTATTCCAATGGTGGCGGCGATCGATACGCATTATGCTACTCGTGAAGTCGAAAAATATCACGATGTGCTTTTAGCAATTAATGCAAAAAAACCCGTGGATGATCCCACTAGGCATCGCTATGGGATTGATGAGTTTTATGCTAAAAGTGGAGACGAGGTATATAATTTCTTAAACAAGCATTATGGCGTGGAAGTTGCGGAAGAGGCTGTTAACAATACAATAAAAATAGCGAATATGTGTGAGTCCCCCGATTATATGGAGCCTAAAGGGAACCATCTTCCAGTTTTTAAAGCATCTGAAGCTAGTGATTTTGAAGACTTTTCTAAGTGGCGTGTTAAAGCCAAAATGGAAAATAAACCAGATGATATAGCATATATGAGGTTTAAATGTATCGAAAGTTTCAAAAAAAGATTTGCTCACTTATCTAAGGAAGAAAGAAAAACTAGATGGGAGCGTGTTAAAAAGGAACTTAAGATTTTAGAGGATAATAACTTCTCATCATATATGCTTGTTGTATCTGATTTTATTAAGTGGGCTAAAGATAATGGCATCTTGGTAGGTTGTGGTCGTGGTTGTCTATCAGGCGATACGCTAGTTTTTACTAGCGGCGGGTTTAAAAAGTTAAAGAATGTCAAAAAGAATGATTTTGTTTTAACCCACAAAGGAAGATTTAGATTAGTAAAAAATACTTTTAAGTATGATGTATCAAATGAAAATTTAACTAGTCTTAAAACTGATTATTCATTTGGGCCTATCATTTTAACAAATGACCATGAAGTATTTGCTGTTAAGAAACAAAAAACAAAAAGATATCAACAATTTTTGAATAACAATTGGCGCCCCCCATTTAAGGAAAGGAAGTTTATTGTAAAAAATAATCCATCTTTTATCCCAGTTTCTGATCTAGAAGAAAATGATTTTATATTCATGCCTTTTCCTGAAAGGTTTAGCTGTGATATAGAAAGTTTAGATTTAAGTGAATATTGTGGTCCTAATGATACTATAATTGGTGACAAAATTGTTTCTAATATTTCACTTACTAATGGTTTATCTATAAGAAAAATTAGCAAAGAAACTGGCCTTAATAGAGGAACTATTCAAAGAGCTAAGAGAAAAAGTAGAATTTTAAATTCTACAAAAAATTCTATTTCTTCCTATTTGTTAGATTACAACACAACCTTAGAATTGTGGCAGAATGATAAAAACACAGAAAAGAGAGAGATTAATAGGTATTTAGAGTGTGATGAAGAATTTTGTTATATTATGGGAAGGTGGATTGGGGATGGCTGGATCCATGATAAAAATCAATCTTACAGTATTGGTTTTGCTTTTAATCGAGATGATTTAAGTGGCAAAGAAAGAGTTTTAAGTTATTTTAGGGATTTAGGGTTTAAATGTTCTATTATCCCACATAAAGAAAAAAAGTTAGATCAGTTGTATGTATATAGTTATATTTTAACCAAACTGTTAAGAGATTTGTTTCCTGATTATCAAGATAAATCTTATACTAAGTCTTTGGGCCTTTTAAAAAATTTACCTTCTAACAAATCACACCAAATAATAATGGGTGTTAAACACTCTGATGGTCATTATAATGCAGAAAGAGATCGGCGTGAAAACATTGATTCTACAAGCATTAATCTTATTAATGATATTAGACAAGAGTTATTATATTTAAAAATACCAAGCAGTGTTTCAGTTAGAAAAGATCATAAACATGGAGAATATCTTTGTAGAAAATCTTATAAGTTAAGATTTAGAGGCCTTGAGGGAAAGGTTTCAAATATAGTTGATCATCGTATTTTTAAAAATGGATATTTTGTTAAAATCTTAAAAAAGGACCCAACACAAGAAAAGTTCGTTTATGATATTCATGTCGATGAAGATAATTCTTATGTAACACAAAATTATGCAGTTCATAATAGTGTTGGCGGATCCATGATAGCATATTTGCTAGACATCCATAGTGTTGATCCAATTGAATATGGTCTTCTTTTTGAGAGATTTCAGAATGCATATAAGAAGGATTTGCCAGATATTGATACAGATTTTACATCTGCTGGCCGAGATTTGGTAAAAGATTATTGTAAACAAAAATATGGAAGAGAAAATTGTGCCCAAGTTTCAAATATAAATACATATACACCTAAAAATGTGATTCCAGATTTGGTTAAATCGATGCGTAATGTGATGCCTGGTCTTATTGCTCCAGGGCAAAACTATGTTACAGTATCTGATGAAATTAAAAAAGCCATTCCTGATATGGATGAGAATAAAAAGAAGATTAAAACATTAGAAAAAGCAATGGAGATTTCACCAAAACTTAGAGAATTTGCCTCATCATGTCCGGAACTTATGGAATATGCAGATGCTATTGTTGGTTTGCCCAAGGAATATTCAACGCATGCTGCAGGTATGGTGATTTCTGATATACCTATTGTAGAATTTGCTCCTGTACGGGTTGACAAGAATAAAGAAACTGCGGCCCAATATGAAAAAAATAGGTGTGAATCTATTGGTTTAGTAAAAATGGATTTTCTTGCTATTTCTACCCTCGATGTGATTGATGAAACTTTTAAAAATATTAAGAGGTTGGGAGTTTCTGGACCAAAACAGATGGAAGATATCCCTTTGAATGATAAAGAAACTTATAAAATGATTCAGGAGGGATATACAAAATGTGTGTTTCAATTGGGCAAATCCAGTATGATGGTCGCCTTATGTAAACTTATCCGTCCCAAGTCCATCGTTGATATTGCAATGGTAAATGCTTTGGGGCGTCCCTCTTCATCAAATGAAGAGCGAAAAGAATATGCTGATCGTCGATTTGGTAAAAAGGAAGTTACATACTTACATCCAAGTTTGGAAAATTCTTTAAAAGAAACATATGGATTGGGAATCTTTGAGGAGCAACTAATGGGTGTTGCCCAAGACGTCGCTGGATGGGATCTTAATAAAGCGGATGGTCTTAGAAAACTTACCAAATTAAAGGGCAAAAATCCGCAGTTAGCGCTACAGTTGGAGGTTGAATTTATTGAAGGCTCTATGAAGAAGCATGATATATCTTATGAAAAAGCAAAAGAAATATGGGATAAGGTTGTCCTGCCCTTCGCGGGATACGGGTTCAATAAAAGTCACGCAGTCTTTTATTCCATAAATGGATATATTACTGCTTATTTAAAATGCCATTATCCTGCAGCCTTCCTAGCAGCATATTTGAAAATCAAGGCATTTCGTGGAGGTATCAATAAAGACGAAGAGATCGCTATGGCAAAAAATGAATGTCGTAGAATGAATATTAAAATTATCCCTCCAGATATAAATAAAAGCGGAGCAGGGTATGAAGTTTTAGATTCTAAGACTATTGTTATGGGATTTGCTGCGATAAAGGGAATGGGAGAAAAGGCGATAAACGAGATTGTTTTGAAACAGCCGTTTACTTCATTTGTGGATTTTTTATATAGAGTTGAGGCTAGAACTGTAAATAAAAGCAAACTTGAGGTTTTAGCAAAGGCTGGTTGTTTTGATTCTATGGAAATTTCGCGGAAAGCCATATATGATGAGGGCAAGAAAACAAGAGATAAATTGGGATCTTTTTTGCGCCGTAAAGTCAAAGATGGGTATGATTCAGAAATGGCTTTAGATGATTTTCCCATATCTCTTCCAACTGGCGAGTGGTCTAGACAAGAGTTGTTAAGACATGAGCAAGAAGTTTTAAGTGAACTTGCATCAGGGAATATTGGGGATTTGTTTCCAGGATTCTTCATTGGTGGGGGTAGAATTACACCAATATCGCGCCTTGATAGACTTCCGAACAGAGAAGAGATTATAGTGGAATTTATGGTAAAAGCCTTTTTAAGGGAATTTAAGATTAAAAAGGGGAAATATATAGGACAGCCTATGATAAAATATAGAGTTGGTGATGTTGAGGGATCGGAGACGGAACTGACGGTATGGCCTTCCGAGTATAAGAGTGCTAAAAAGTTCATGAAAGAGGGTATTCCTGTTCGAGCACGGTGTCAAATTAGTGAATTTAATGGGAATAAGACACTTATGTTACGATCTATAGAAAAAGTATACGGAATTTAAGTTTTTTGTTGACTATTTGATAATAGATATTAAATTATATGTTAGGAGGTCGAAATATATGCTATGCGTATCTTGTAAAGTTGAAATATCTCCGACATTTAAGCATGCTATAGCACAAAATATTTGTCCGGCGTGCGGAAATTGCTTATTAGATGAGGAGACGTTGGCTCTTGTAGAAAATATAAAATCTACGATTGCCAATGAAGCCAAACTTCGCGATGAGACAGTTCATAAATTAGCCATGGCTTTACTAAGTCAGTACAGCATTTCTTTTCGCGATGATGTTCAGTCAGTGGTTGCCCACGATTATGTACCAACTATGCCAACTCCAGCCCAGCCTGCCGTTGAGCAACTAAAGGTGGCTCCCCAAAGTACAATGAAGCAGGTGGTTGATCAAAGAAAACAAGAGGTCATTACCGCCGAGGAAGTAATGCCTAAGGGGATTTCTGATGTCGAAAGAGAACGAATTATGGAAGAAGTTGTTAGAGAAAGATACGCAGTCGTTGACCAGATCCAGAGCACCGCCATGACTGGGGATTTTGATGATGATATTGGTGAAGTTAGCCCAGAATCCCTTTTTACAGAGGGAGATGCGAATCCCATTCTGGAGCAAGAAAGGTTAGCCCGCCTGGCCAAACAAAAACAGGCAATGAGTGGTAAAAAACCTGGGGCTTTTAGTAGGAGTGGGTGATGCCTCGCCGAATTATAGATTATAAATCTATTGATATGGAACCAGAAGAGTTCGAATATTATCAAAAGTTGGTGGAGGAATTCACATATGGTGGATATTCTGGTAAAGAACAATTTCGTGATATATTCGATGTCGATGGTGATGGGTGCATTACAATGATCAGACCTCCACTAAAAAAGGAAGTAGGTTGGGCGGTTATAGTTTTTCTGCAGAATTTGATGATAAATCAACGACTTCGCAGAATGGAAAGAAAGATTGTAGAGATTTTAAATGAGCAGAAAAGCACTGACGATTAGAGAAGTTTTAGATATAGATAATTTTGATCCTATGTCAATTGATGTCTCGGAGTTTGATGAATTAGCCAAATCGATGCCCAGAGATGCAAATATTGATTTACAAACAGCGGAAATGCTTGCTGCACAATATTTAAGGGCAGCGGATAGGTGTAGCGAAATATTGTCCACTCTTATTTGGTTTGAGGGAAGAATTAAAGCAAAAAAGAACGCAACCAGAAGTAGGTTATATTTGATGGCAAAAGATGAAGGATTTAAAACAGTAGAAGATCGTAAGGCTTTTGCTGAAAGTCATGCTGATTATATCGAGGCTGATGAGGCGCTCGCGGCTGCTTATGCTGCTCGTAAAAATTTTGATATGCGACATGATTATTTTTTAAAGTCACATCAATATATGAAAGAGCGTTTGAGAAGCGAGCAGAAACTTCAAAATTCCTCAGGATTTTCTGAAACTGCTGGTAAACCATATGGAGAAAGGAATTGGTGATGTCAGAAGAAGCTGCAAGACTAGTATATTTGGTTGTATTCAAGAAAAAGAATGTAAAATCAGCGAATAAGTTTTTCGTTGTTACTTCAATTCGCAGAGATGAGTTTAATAGTCCTGCAGTTTTTCATGGGATAGGATACTGGGCAACAGAGCATCCTAATAACATATTAGATACACGAGCAAAAATAACAGAAGTTTGGATACCTTGGGAACAAATAGACCATGTTGAGAGTCTGATGTATCGTCAAAGAAGTTGAGTTATTTGGCATTTTACATCACATAAAACAACTTGCCCGAATATGTGCACAGAGCACCAGGGCTAAAAAAGGAGGATACTATGCCTGAAGTAAAATATGGAGAACTACCAGATTGGGAATCGGGAGATGTTTCTAGTCCTAATGATTTCATGAATCTCGCAGAGGGGAATAACAAGGTTAGGGTTATCACTAATCCTTATCAATTTCTTGTACACTGGGTAAAGGATGTCACTGGCGTTAATCGCAAGATTAAGTGTGCTATTAACGGCTGCCCCCTTTGCAAAAAGGGTGTAAAGACTCAGTATCGTTGGTATATTGGTGTCATTGACCGTGTCAGCGGACAGCCAAAAATCCTTGAAATTTCTAGCCAAATTTACAAGGGAATTAAGGACCATGTGAGTGATCCTGATTGGGGTGATGTTAGAAAGTATGATATCAATGTTAAGCGTGGACCAAAGGGTTCGCAACCTCTCTACACAGTTCTTGGTAGCCCCAAAAAGTCTGGTTTGAGTGCGGATGAGAAGGAACTAGTTTCCAACTTCTTGGAAAGAATAGATATTTCCAAGTTTACTCAGCCACCCACACCAGAGGAGGTTGCCGAAAAGTTAGGTGCTGCCAGTGATGAGCCGGCTAAAATGTCTGTGGGAACGCAGACAATTGAGGCTACGGCAGCTGGCGTGAAGCCAACAATTGATGATGAGGAGTTCAACTTCGGCGACGAAGATGAAGATCTATAATTAGAATGCTGGTGGGTCCTAAAATTTTTCAACATGGTCTAAGGACCCACCAGCAATTTTTGGTGATTTAAATGGTAAAAGACTCGGCTAATATTGAACTTATTCCTGTAAATGGTTTTAAAATTTTGTATTTTAAAACAAACCCACCTCGTATGGAGGCAAAAGTAATCTTTGATAGAGATAATATTAGTCAAAGGTTAATTTTCACTCTCATGAATATTACCCACGCACATGGCCTTGGGTGTTCTGCACCAACATTTAAAGGTATAGATGATCCCGCCATGACCTTTCTTATTGGTACTATCCTACCTTCAGCACGATCTAAAAAGAAATATGTTGAGAAACTTCATGCCTGCCTGTTGGATATTCAAGAATTTTCCCAGTTATTTATTGAACAATTGGATTTTAGCAGACTTGATTTAACCATGTTTGCTGACCTGGATGTAGATGCTTTTTATCCAGAGCAACTTGCTGCTATTCGAGATCAGCATTATGGGGGCTCATGGGAAAAATTTTTCAAAGCCATGCAGGAGGAACAGAGGTTTGAAGAGGCTGAGGTTGTCGAAAAATGCCATGAGTTTGAAAAAATTAATGGTAAAGATATTGGCTTGGTTGGTCATAAGTTAAATTATATGTTAAATATGTTAGAGGAAGGTCTGGGAAGTAATTTTGAGATAAACTGAGGTGTATGATGACTGACAAAAAAGGATCAAAGACAAACAAAAAGACCGCAAGGAAGAAAAGTACAAAAACAAAACAAATAGAAAAAGCGGCAGAAGACCTCCATAAGCATATCGAGGTGGCAAAGGTTAAAGATAGGCATGTTGGTGGGGTAAATATTAAAGAAATAGATATGGCCGTTATGAAAGAATTGGATCAGGTTTGTAAAAAAGATGCAGAAGGGAAATCTGTTGTAGTTCAGGCTGATAATTTAGAAAAATCCCATGGGGTTTTTAGAAGATCTGATTCGGAATTTGCAAATTCGATTATGCCACCTGTGGCTACGCATAAGGGTGTCACAAGTGATGTTGAAAAACTTAAAAGAGAGTTGGAAAGACAGAAAGCATTTGCCAACAAAGCCATCGCTCATTTTAAAACCACTATTTCTGAAAAAAATAAAGTTATTGAAAATTTAAAGGAAGAAGGTGCTTTGGCTCGCAGAAGGGCTGATATGCTCGATGAAAAACTTAAAAAAGCGGAAAGTATTATGGATAAACTTTTGCTCGATAACTTTATGAATGAGGAAATTTCTAACGAAGATAAGTTTGATAAGTTTATTGAAGATTTGAAAACTATATTTAACTGATGGGTAAAAAAAGAAAAAAAGAGCGTACATCTTTGTACAGCAAATTTATTAAAGATCAGGAAACGGTGTTGGGATTAGATTGTAGTTCCAATACTATCGGTTGGGGTATTATTTCTGTACATGACAATCATACCATGTTGGTGGCTCATGGACATTTTAAACCGCTCGGCTCGGAATTTTCTGAACTGGAGCGGCTTGATCATACATATAATAAGATTACAGAACTATGTGAAACTTTTAGACCAAATTGTGTTGCGGTTGAAGACATTTTCCTCTTCATGAAAGGAAAATCCAGAGCACAAACTATAACTGTACTAACGGCGTTCAATCGTGTTTCCAGTTTAGCCGCTTATAAATCAACTAAAAATGTTTCATTCTATTCTGTGCACCAAATTAGGAAAATAATTAAACATTTTTGTAATATTGATGAAACGATTCCAAAGGATGGGATGCCAGATGTAATTAGGAAATATCTATGTGCAAGGTTTTCTAATATTTTGAATACCAGAAATAACATAGCAAAAGAAACTTATGATGAGGCAGATGGTATTGCTGCTGCTTGGGCGGGGGTATTACATATTATGCATCCTGATAGAGTTGAATCCTTATTGGAAGTGAAGAGGAAAGGTAAAAAATGAAAGATCCATATGCCACTTTAGGAGTATCGCCAGATGCTTCTAAGGAAGAAATTAAAAAAGCATATAAAGACCTTGCACTTAAATGGCATCCTGACAGACATCAGGGTGATAAAAAGGCTGAAGAGCGTTTTAAGGAAATAAGTGAGGCATATAATCTTTTAAAGGATGGGAAATATAATCCATATGTACAATCAGGTCCTACAGGTTTTGACTCTTTCAATATTAATGAGATGTTTAACCATGCTTTTGGTGGGTTTGGTTTTTCTTTCAGAACACAACAAAGAGTTAAAACTGGGAATATGGCAATTTCCATAGAAGAGGCTCATGGTGGTTGTAAAAGAAAAATACGTTTAAGTGAGGTACACGGCTGTGCAGATTGTAGGAATGTTGGTAGGGTAATCACTCAAGAGGTATGCGATAAATGTGGTGGTTCTGGTCAGGTAAGGTCTGCAATGGGTGCTATACATATAGCCCGTCCCTGTGACGCATGTGGTGGATATGGTAGGAAACTTGGTGATAATTGCAACTCATGTAACGGCCAGGGTAAAAAGGAGATACATAAAGAGTTGGAGGTAAATGTTCCTCCTGGAATATTACATGGTCAAAAGGTTTATCCGCAGTCAAATTTACAAATAACGATATTGTATAAGCCACACTCATATTTTAAACTGTTGGATGAGAATACAGGACAAATAGGTAGCAATATCACTATTGATATGTTTGATGCGATTTTTGGAAATAATGTGGAAATTGATACACTTAATGGTAGGAAAAGTTTAAAGATAAACCCTGGCACACAACCAGGAGCCATATTGCGTATAAAGCGTGGTGGTGTGGGCGGAAGGGCAGACCACTTAGTAAATATAAATGTAATATTACCCAAAGATTTAAACGAAAAACAAAAAGAGTTACTACAAAAGTTACAAAAAACAATGGGAGAGTAAAATGGGAAAACGAGTAAAGCATTGGGACACTATGGAAAAATTATATGGAAATGATGGTACGGTGAAGCCCGTAGAAGTTTTATGTTCTACAGGGTCTCATGCTTTAGATGAGCTGATGGGCATTTGGGGGCTTCCAAGAGGAAGGGTTGTCCAATATGCTGGTAAAGAAAGTAGTGGCAAAACTCTTATGAGTTTGTTAGCCATTAAAGAGTGGCAAAGTCTTGATCCGGATAATTGGGCAATTTTTATTGATGCTGAAGAGACTTTTGATGTTAATTGGGCAGAAACACTCGGTGTTGATATGGATAGATTATATATGATTAAATCGAACGACGGCATCGAAATTTGGACACAACTTTGTGGTGTACCAAGTAAAGAAATCGGAAAACCTAAAGTACGCCCTGGGATTCTGGATTTGGAGAAAGAAGAGCCTTCTGGTTTAGGTTTGATTGTTTTGGATAGCATTGCTGTAGTTAACACCCCGATTGAAATGAGCAGACAAGTGGGTAATACAAATATTGCACCAATGGGTAGGTTCATGCCAGATGCTTTACGACGACTTGTCCCCTTGCTTTCGCAGACTGGAGTAACATTTATCGCTATTAACCAGGTTCGTATGGATATGTCTATTATGTTCGGCGATCCAGAAACAACTCCGGGTGGTAAGGCTTGGAAGCATTCTTGTTCTATTATGGTGAATTTTACGAGATCAATGAGTAAAAAAACCCATATTATAGATGAAGTATCTGCAAAACGTATTGGACATATTGGTGGTGCTAGGATGGATAAAAATAAAGTTGCACTTCCAGATGGAAAATGTTCAATTGAATTGAATTATTTTGAAGGAATTGTTAACAAACATAAAGAAGTTGGGGAACTTGCAATAATGTACGGCGTGGTCGAGCGTCCAAATAATAGAACATATGTTTTCGGAGATAAAAAATGGACCAGCAGAGATGATTTCTTTGTAGGTCTGGAAGATGAAAAACTTGCAGATGTTTTATTGGCGGAAGTAAGATCTGCTAAAGAAAAGGGAGTCAAACCTTCCAGGGATGATGGCTCTAATGAATTTTTTACTAATGCAAATGAAAAGGAGGAATAATGTTAATTACATGCACAACTAAGGGTTGTATGGCAACCAGTGAGGCGAAGTTGGATAGGGAATCGAAAGAAGTAATATGTGAGGAGTGTGGCAATCCTATTAAGGGGATTACTCCGTTTATGAAGAAAAGTTTGGAAAGTGTTGGGCAGGTTTTGCGCAGCAAGATGAAACAGGCTTTCCAGTCTGCTTGCAAGAATTGTAACCAAACAAGACCCCTTTATGTTAAAGAGGATAAGGCTTATTGTAAAATCTGTAATAACCAGGTTATGGTAAGTGCTGCTTTTTTGAATGGTCTAAAACAACATTTGGAAAATCAAGGAAAGGAATAATTAGTGGACGCAAGTAAGATTTTTGCTAGTGTTTCCAAATTTTGTCATGAACGACTTCTTCAAAATGAAGAGGTGCTTTCTTATTTGACAGATAGGCGTAAGTTGCGTCTTGATATAATTCAAGAATTTCAAGTTGGTTTGTTTCCAGCAGATTTGAGAGAATTGTTTTCTGTTTTAGATCCCAAAGATCTGCGTGCTGTTGGAATCATTAAGCATGCGTCTAAAAGTATGTTTAAGTTGCAAGATCTTGTTATGCCTATACAAGATGTTTATGGTAATTATATTGCTCTGGCTGGTAGAACGCGATTATCAGAAGAAGAGCGCGAAAGAAGGAAAATATCCAAATATTTGAATTCTGTTTATGATAAATCGCACCATCTCTATGGATTGAACTTTGCGAAGCGTACCATTCTCGAGAAAAATAAAGTATATGTGGTTGAAGGATATTTTGATGTAATAAAACCACATCAGCACGGAATCAAGAATGTTGTTGCCATTTGTGGTGCCTTTCTATCATCAAGGCATATTGCATTGCTTTCAAGATACACGAATAACATCGTTCTTTTACTTGATAATGAACCTGAGGCGAAGGAACGGGCCAACAAAATTGTTCAAAAGAAACAACGAGATGGAATTTCTTTATCTGCATCTAATCCATTGCCAGATGGTATTAAAGATGTGGATGAATTTTTGCGTAAATATTCAGCAGAAAAGTTGCTTTCCTTGTTGGAGGTAAGTGAAAATTATGACGATATTGAGCCCATTTGGGATTGATGAGAAGAACGACCAACACTACGGGGTGCTAAAGATGCAGAAGAAGAAAAATCGCAGTGACCATTATCAACATAAAATAGTTGAGATCCCTGTAGATCCGACCATGCTTAATGATTTTCCATTTTGTGATGGGCTTGGAGAATTTGTAAATTTATCGAAATATTCGGAGGAGTTTTATAATTTGAGACAGCAATTGATTAAAGAAGTTTTGCGAATTATTGATTCCGAATTAACACCTCGCCAGGCTGAAGTTGTTAAATTGCGTTTATTGAATATGACACAAACCCAAATTGCAGAAAAACTGGGAATTCATCAAACGACTGTCCATAAGTTATTGATGGGCAATATTGATTATGCAAATAATAAGAAGCGTTATGGTGGGGCTATTAAAAAATTGAAAAAGGTATGTGCCCGCGATTCTAAAATATTGAGTATATTGGAAAAAATGGAAGAAATGCGAGCACGAGATATCTTTGATGGAGAGGGAGATGAGTAATAGACCCTGTTTTATAGTGAAAGTTCCATCTTATATGTTTGAAGGTCCACATATGGTCCATTTGAATGGTGTTTTTGTACATCCTGGGCGAGACAATGATTATACATTATTCCATGCAGAAGGCGATTTTATTAATATTCATTGGTGGAATCCAGCAGTAGAGTTAATGGCTAAAACGACTGAAGAAGTTACTATTTCGGTTGTTAGATTGGATACGGGCGAACGTTGGGGATATTCAAATATGGAGGGTGTATTTATAGATACACGTAAAAGACACAATGACGAAAAGACTTTTAGATAAAATAAATACCAGAACTGCTAGAGTTTTGGTTGTTGGTGCTGGTTATGTGGGCTTACCTCTTGCTGTAAGATGTGCTGAAGAGGGTTTTCCAACTATCATTTATGATATAGATGAGAATAAAATAGAAAGCGTTAATAAAGGTGTATCATATATTGAAGATATACTTTCAACCGAACTTTCTCCTCTAATACATACTGGTAAGTTGCGGGGCATTTGGGCTCTTGAGAAATTAATTCCCCGTGGAAAAATCAATTTAAAGCACCCAGATGTAATTTTGATTTGTGTACCCACCCCACTCAACAAAAGACACGATCCAGATATTTCGTTTATAGTTAGTGCTGCAGAGGCTCTAGTGAGCGAATCGGTTTTACAAGATGAACAACTTGTTGTTTTAGAATCTACTGTTTATCCTGGTTTCACTAAAGAGGTTTTGCTCCCTGCCCTTGGCGAAAGTCTTGATGAGCCCTTTGTGGCATTTTCTCCAGAACGAGTAGACCCAGGTAATAAAAAGTTTAATATCAAAAATACTCCTAAGGTTGTTGGTGGTATTGGAAGTGAGGCCACTCAACTCGCTGTGGCCTTCTATGAACAGATTATTGATCAGGTTGTGCAAGTAAGTTCTGCTGAAACTGCCGAAATGACGAAAGTATATGAAAATACTTTTCGAATGATTAATATTGCTTTCACAAATGAAGTTTCATTAATTTGTAAGTGTTTAGGGATAGATGTGTGGGAGATGATTGAAGCCGCAAATACTAAACCCTTTGGGTTTATGAAATTTACACCTGGGCTTGTAGGAGGGCACTGTTTACCTTGTGACCCTCACTATCTCTCTTGGAAACTTGGATATTTTAAATATCGTTCTAAATTTATTGAACTAGCAGAAGAAATTAATGCCTCAATGCCCAAAGAAATTATTCGTTTAACAACCGAAGCCCTTAATTCTATTAAGAAATCTATAAATGGTTCCAAAATTGTAGTTATTGGTGTGGCCTATAAGCCTGATGTTAGCGATCTTCGCGAATCGTTGGCTTTGGATATTATAAAAACACTTAAAGAGAAGGGCGCGGATGTTCTATATTACGATCCTCATGTACCATTAATTAAATTTGATGACGGTGATATGAGAAGTCTTCCTTCCATACTTGGTAGTTTTGATTGCGCTATCATTGCGACCAATCACTCTTGTATTAATTATGAGGAAGTTCTGGAGTGTGCCCATGTGGTGGTAGATTCTAGAAATGCGCTAGAGGGTATTCAAAATAAAAATAACATACCGATTTTTCGACTTTAATTTTTTATTTTATGTTAAAAAAATAGGATTGGTTCGTTTAAATTATAGGGCAACGCGTTGCGTCAAATGAATGATTTCGGGAAGTTAAATAGTAAAATTCTATTTATTTCACGAATTTAGCCTAACTTTTCACATGCTTTACCAACCTTTACTCTAAACCCCACTACACGCCGTCTATCTTTCGCCTTTATATTTCTATCAATATCAGGATATAATTCATGAAAGTGTTTTTAACGCCTATACTTACACGCTTGGGAGGCGAATAAATTATGGGAAATTTTGATTTAGATTTTTCACTCGTACATAAAACATTGTACAAAGACCCAAATAAAATACCTGTTGAAGGTAACGAACATCGTATGGTAAGGGTTGCTTTTGATCTGTTTCGTTTGAAGGATGATGAGCGAGAAGATCTGTGGCAAATTCAAGCCGACGATGATGGGGAGTTTTTAGTAAGGACATATTCGCTTCCCGATGAAGAAGATTTAACTGCTTCAGATTGGAGTGTAAAAGAAGATGAAAAACACGCTAATCTCACTGTGGCTTATAAGGGAATCCCCATTCAACGCTTAGCAGGAGCAGATTTTGGTGCTACAACCCCAGAGGATACTACAGTTCTCCGGGGTATTGTTTTTGAGAAGTTGGCATCAGATGGGGAATTTGTCTTAGATTTCATCGCTTCTCTTTCTAACGAAAAGCGTGAAATTCTCAAAGAGGCTGGTATATGGGAAAAGGTTAAAGATTGGCTTACATCTAAAGACATTACTGATGAGGTTGCTGCTGCTATTGAAAAAGCCGTTAATACCAATAGTTCAGATTACAAAAAGTATTTTCGTGATAAGGCAGAAGAGTATGGGGCACCAAGCGGTGATCCTCAAGATGTTCCTGCAGAAAAAAGAGATGAATTTTTCGAAGATGTGGATGAAGGTTGGAAAGCAGAAAATGAATGCGGAGAAGGTATTCCTTTAGATCTTGCTGCGTTAGAGTTGGAACTAAGACTGAAAGAGGCTGTTGCTCCCCCACCCCTACCACCCGACCTTCAGTTTGACTTTTCTGATGTTGACGCTAATAAAGAACAGGAAGAGCCCGAAACATTTTTAGCAGATGAAGATAAAATCAATGAAATTATTAAAGAAATAGAGCAATTGGGTGCCGAAACCAAAGAAGCACTAAAACAGTAATTGGAGGCGAATAACAAATGGATAATATTAGCGCTTTAAAAAGGCAGGCAGAGAGGCTGTTGGCCAAAATGGAAGGCAAGCGTTATGTAATTGGTGACCTAAACACAAGGTTGCAGACGGCGGCAGACGAAAATCCCCATGATACAGTAATTCAAGCGATGGCTCGTGTTGTAGAACAGATGTGCCACAAAAATCCTGAAAAAATTATTAGTCAGGCTGAAGTTGAAACGCTTTTTAATGAACTGATTGGTTTGAATGTTACAGGGACCAAATTTCGCGAAGTACTTGGGGACCTGTTGGTTTCAGAAAAACCTGCTTCGATTGAAACTAATCCAGATTTTATTAAGGCGACACGAGATGATCCGCAGGAAGGAACTGTTGATTATGTGATTGATTCTGAAGTTAAAGATGGATTTGATCAGTTGTTCGGACCAATTTCTGATAAATATGATCCTCAAATTGCCACTGTTGCAAAAGAAAAGGTGAATCTTGAACTCGGATCTTTAGGATTTGGGAATCCCAGGGTTCGTTTAGCAGGTGGTAATTCCAGATATCTTGTATTTACAGCCGACTTAGATTCCAATCGTGGAGCAGTTAGAATTTTTGTGCCCACAGAAGCTTCTGGGGAAAAGCTTCCGAGCACTTTTGTTGCAGGAAATAAACTTGAAACTTTAAACGCCGCCAATATTAAAAATTACGTTAATGCTACATCTTATCGCAACGATCGTCTGCCAACAGTATCAGCCATTTTACAAACCCTAGATGTATTAACGGGTTATGGACAGAAATCTGTAGAGCAAGATGATTTTGCAAAACTATCTTCCAAGTTGCCAGATAATAATGGTAGTGAGGGAATTTCCTCTCCTGGGACATTTGCCTCCATGCCAGATGACAGCAAGACAATGCGTGACATCGAAATTCCACCGACGCCTACGCCAGAGCCACTGAAAGCGTTAACTTCTGAAATTGAAGAAAATGTTGTAGAGGCTTCTGTTGGTTACCCCCAAATGGCTGTACGCTTGGCAAAGCGAATAGTTCTGGCAGAATTAACTTCTATGGGCTTTAAAGGCTCGCAAGTTAGAATTTCTGCACCCACACAAGACGGTTTTATTTGTGAGGCAACCGTTAATTCTCCAAATGGCAAGGTAAATATTGAAATCCCAATCGAGATGCAGGGAAACGCACCATTAATGCCTTCTGTGTTTGCCAAGGATGATTTCATTGCTGATTTTAATGCTGCTAATCTTCAGGCTTTTGTTACCAGAGCTGACGTAAGTTCTTATGGCTATGTGGAAACAGGAAGTCAACTTTATGCAATGAGTTTGCCTGAACTTAAGGACGTTGTTATTCGTGCTGCAGCAAATGGTAATTTTGAAGCCTGCAATGAGGCTATGGAAGTTATTTCTGAACGCGTGGATGAAGACACATACCGTGGTGTTGTGGCAGACTATCTGAAAATTCTCTCAAACATCGAGTCTGCACAAAAATCTTTGAAGCAGGCACATGAAGATAGCGATCAGTTTGTGAAAACTCCTAATTCAATTTATCCAGTTCATAAGAGATTAGGCCGACCAGCACATGAGTTAGTTCGCGATGAAAATGGTGATTATCATTTGAAATCCAACCATATGGCTCGCAAGGAAAATGATCACGCGGGCGCATTCTTTAGTACTGCAAAGGTGTTGGTAGGAGATTAATAATGGCGGATAACGCTGCTCTTAATCGTATTTATACTGGTTTAGTGCATACTCATTATGCGCTGTTACAGTTTTATCAAAAGTTGGACGTTGGAAATGCTCAACAGAAGCAAGATGCACGTTTGCGTTT
>WOR8_10004044_pt1 | contig 23054 bp, 21 predicted proteins | sample DeeMarSeWOR38_10_FD_19890 | JGI IMG/M metagenome (IMG submission 19890) | reverse complement strand
CCGCTCGACCATCGCCTCTGCATGTTTTGCCTGTTCCATGTCTACTCCCCGTTTTCCATTTCCAGCGGACCGTTCTCGAGATAATGCTCGCCCTGCTCGTAGATGTTCTTCGCCGAGCCGACAATCAGCGGATCGGGTTGTGTAACCGCGCCCGTGTCCTTGTTGGTGTAGTCCAGGCTGTTCAGCACGTAGCGCATGGCGTTCAGCCGCGCACGCTTCTTGCAGTCCGACTTGACGACCGTCCAGGGGGCATCGGCCGTGTCGGTATAGAAGAACATGGCCTGCTTCGCCTCGGTGTACTTGTCCCACTTGTCCAGCGACGCCATGTCGATCGGGCTCAGCTTCCATTGCTTCAGCGGGTCGTGCTTGCGGGCCTGAAAGCGGCGGAACTGCTCGTTGCGGCTGACCGAGAACCACAGCTTGAAGAACCTGATGCCGCTCCTGACCAGCATGCGCTCCACCTCCGGCGCCTGGCGCATGAACTCCAGGTACTCTTCGGGCTGGCAGAAATTCATCACCCGCTCGACACCGGCGCGGTTGTACCAGGAACGGTCGAACAGCACGATCTCGCCCGCCGTCGGCAGGTGCTTGATGTAGCGCTGGAAGTACCACTGGCCCAGTTCCTCCTCGGACGGCTTCTCCAGCGCCACGACGCGCGCGCCGCGCGGGTTCAGGTGCTCCATGAAGCGCTTGATGGTGCCGCCCTTGCCGGCCGCGTCCCGGCCCTCGCACAGCAGCACGATCCGCTGCCCGGTCTCCTTGACCCAGCCCTGCATCTTCAGCAGCTCGATCTGCAACATCTGCTTTTCCTTCTCGTACTCCGCACGCTGCATCTTGGTCGGGTAGGGGTAGTTGGCATCGGGAAAGATCTTCCCCTTCCCGAGTTTCTTGATCTCGCCGACCGAGGCAAGCTGCTGGGTCTCCTGTCTTTCGGCCAGCTCGACCAGCGCACTGGTGTGATCTTCACGCATCGCTTTTCGCCCTTTCTTCTGAACAAAAACGCCTAGTAGACATGTGCCCGGAGGATATCTCCATGACATGGGTCAAAACATTTCGTATTTTACGGACAGCCTGCCGCTGGCCATGCGGCAGATGACCGGGGCTTGCGGCGGGATTGCGGCGTGTCAGGGGCGTTTTGGCCGGCTGTCATCCGGCGCGAACAGGGCGAGCTTTTCGCGAAACAGCGCGGAGATGTCTTCGTCACCAAGGCCCGCCTGCATGAGGCGACGGTAGTGCACCAGTGTCATCTCGACCACCGGCAGGGTGACGCCGAACTGCTCCGCCATCTGCCGGCAGATCTCCAGGTCCTTGTGATGCAGCGCGACCCGGAAACCCGGCTCGAACTTCCCCTCGACCATGCTCGGCCCGCGGTGCGTCAGGAACCAGTTGCCGGCCGCACCGCTGCCGACCACCTCGATGACCCTGTCCATGGGCAGGTCGTGCGCCCGGGCAAAGGCCAGCGCCTCGGTCACGGCCTGGTTGATACCGGCCGCCATGATCTGGTTGACGGCCTTGGTGGCCTGCCCGGCGCCGGCCGGGCCCATGTGCGTAATGCGCGAGGCCACCGCCTGCAGCACCGGCCTGACCCGCTCCAGCACCGCGGCATCGCCGCCGACCATCATGGCAAGCGTGCCCTGGCACGCGCCCTCCACGCCGCCCGAGACCGGTGCATCGAGGAATGCGCCGCCGCCGGCGGCAACGTTCTCCGCCGCGGCCCGCGCCGTCTCGCGGCTGACGGTGGAGGTGTCGATGACCACGCTGCCGGGCTTCAGGCCCGTCAGGATGGCATCGACCATTTCCAGCACGTCGGCATCTGCGGACACCGACAGGATGACCAGCTCGCACCTGCCGGCCAGCTCGGCCGGGTCGAAGGCGGCCGGCACGCCCAGTTCCGCGGCCAGCGCCTCGGCGGTGGCGCGGGTGCGGTTCCACACCGTTTCCAGCAGGCCCGCGCGTTGCAGGTTGCGCGCCATCGGCGCGCCCATGCCGCCAAGTCCGATCACGCCGGTGCGCATCATTCGTCCTCCAGGTAGGTGGTGCCAGTCAGTCCGCCTTCCAGTGCCTGCAGGCAGGCGCTGCGCTCGGCACCGCTCAGGCCGGCGGCATTCAGCTTCTCCCGATAACGGGCCAGCAGCCGCTTCGGCTCGAACTCGACGTAGCGCAGCAGCTCGTCGACCGTGTCGCCGTGGCGCGGGTCGACCAGGCGGTAGCCGCCCTCGCCGTCCAGCTCGACGTTGACGGCATCGGTATCGCCGAACAGGTTGTGCATGTCGCCGAGGATCTCCTGGTAGGCGCCGAGCAGGAAGAATCCCAGCAGGTAGGACTCGCCCTCCCTGAGGGCATGTACCGGCAGGGTCGACTCGATGCGGCCGTCCTCGGCATAGCGCTCGATGTGACCGTCAGAGTCACAGGTCAGGTCCTGCAGGATGGCGCGCCGGTCCGGTGCCTCGTCCAGTCGCTGCAGCGGCACGATCGGGAACACCTGGCCGATGCCCCAGACGTCCGGCATCGACTGGAACACCGACAGGTTGCAGAAATACTTGTCGGCCAGCTTGCGGTTGATCTCGTCAAGCTCCGGCGGCGGCTCCGCCTGCCCGGCATACAACTGCTGGACGCGACGGCAGATCGCGTAGTAGGTCGACTCGCCGCGGGCGCGCCCGGCGAGCCCCAGCGAGCCGTCCAGGTACAGCGAGCGCAGCGCCGGCAGCTGATCGCTGGCGACGCGGTAGCTGTGCAGGGCGCTGTCGGCCGTGCACTGTTCCAGGCAGTCGCGCAGTGCCTGCAGGGGCGGCGCGTCCGAGGGATCGCCGTCGGCCGGGTCACACAGCACCTGCTCGGAGTCGATGACGTTGGTCACCAGCACGGCGTGGTGCGCCGTCAGTGCCCGCCCCGACTCGGTCATCAGGTCCGGCATCGGCAGATCGTGCTGGCGCGCCGTTGTGGCGAACACCCCGACAACGGTTTCGGCATACTGCTCGACATCGTAGTTGACCGAGCATTCGCTGGCCGAGGCGGTGCCCTCGTAGTCCACGCCGAGGCCGCCACCCACGTCCACGCTCGCCACCGGCGCGCCCGCCTCGCGCAGCGCGACCCAGCTGCGCGCCATCTCCTGCAGGGCATCGCGCAGCACATCGATGCGGGTGATCTGCGAGCCGGGGTGGCAGTGCAGCATGGCCAGGCAGTCCAGCATGTCCACCGCACGCAGCCGCTCCAGCAGCGCCAGCACGCCGGCCGCGGTAAAACCGAACTTGGAGCGCTCGCCGCCCGTGTTCTGCCAGTTACCGGCCGTCACCGTGGCGAGGCGCACGCGCAGGCCCAGGCGCGGTCGCAGCTGCATGGCGGCGGCCGTGCGGATGATCAGTTCCAGCTCCGAGAGCTTCTCGATCACCAGCGTCACGCGGTGGCCGAGGCGCTGCGCGATCAGCGCCAGACGGATGTACTCGGCGTCCTTGTAGCCGTTGCAGACGATGACACCGCCGGCCGGCAGGCTGCCGAGCACGATCATCAGTTCCGGCTTGCTGCCGCACTCCAGGCCGATGCGCTCGCCGCCGTGGGCCACGATGGCGTCCACCACATGTTCCTGCTGGTTGACCTTGATCGGGTAGATGGCGGTGTAGCGTACATGGCTGTCCATCGCCTGCAGCGCACCGGCAAAGGCACCGTGCAGCCGCTCCACCCGGCTGCGCAGGATGTCGGTGAAGCGCAGCAGCACCGGCAGGGTCAGGCCGGCCGTGTGCAGGCGATTGACCAGCTCGCGCAGGTCGATCTCCGGCGTCCCGGGCATGCCGCGCGGCCGTACCAGCAGCTGACCGCTGTCGCCAACGTCAAAATAACCGCCGCTCCAGCCGCTGAGACTGTACTGCCGCCGGGCGCTGTCGATGTTCCATGCCATGGCGGGAACGATAAAGACACACCCCCGAACAAACAAGCCTTGTCTGCAAAGACACCGGGGCGATTGATCCCGGCATCGCGACAATGGAGAATACGGCCACTACCGGCACCGGCCACCACCCGTGCCCGCCTGCCAACCAATCCTGGAGAGCACCATGACACTGGATCCCGACCACTGGTTCACCGAGACATGCAATGAGAGCGGCTCGGCCTTCTCGCTGAAGGTGCGCGACAAGCTGCACGACGAGCAGACCGGCTTCCAGCGCATCGAGATCTATGCCACCGAGTTCTTCGGCAACCTGATGACCATCGACGGGTTCGTCATGCTGACCGCACGGGACAACTTCCTCTACCACGAGATGATGTCGCACCCGGCGCTGTACTCGCACCCCGACCCGCGCCAGGTCGTCATCATCGGCGGCGGCGACTGCGGCACCCTGAAAGAGGTCATGAAACACCCCGGCGTGCAGCGCGGCCTGCAGGTCGAGATCGACGAGCGGGTCACGCGCCTGTCCGAGGAGTTCTTCCCCGAGCTGTGCGTCGCCAACAACGACCCGCGCGCGGAGTTCTTTTTTGGTGACGGTATTCGCTGGATAAAAGAGGCGCGGCCGGGCAGTGTCGATGTCATCATCGTCGACAGCACCGACCCGATCGGCCCGGCCGAGGGTCTGTTCACCGAGGCGTTCTACCGCGACTGCCACCGTGCCCTTGGCGAGGACGGCGTCCTGGTACAGCAGAGCGAATCACCGATGTATCACATGGGCATCATCAACCCGATGCGCAAGGCCATGGCCGCGGCAGGTTTCAGCGACGTGCAGACCCTGTTCTTCCCGCAACCGGTCTACCCCTCCGGCTGGTGGACGGCCACCATGGCCGGCAAGCAGGACCTGCTGTCAGCGTTCCGCGAGGATGAGGCCGTGGACAAACCCTTCGCCACCAGCTATTACAATGCCGCCATGCACCTCGCCGCACTCACCGCACCGGAGTTTTTCCACGCGGCGCTGGAGTAGTTTCGATACACAATCCGGAACGAATGGCATGACCTGCGCAGCCGTTCAGTCACACCACTGCTCGACATCCGCCTTTGCACGCGCCTCGACCTGTGCGCGCTGCGGATCGTTCAGGATGACGCGGTTACCTTCCTCGTCGAGATCGTACAGGCGGCTGGCCGAGGTCAGCTGACGGTAACGCTCGCGCGCAATCCCGCAGTTGCGCTTGCGCTTCTCCTTCTCGGCCTTCGCCTGTGCGGCATTACGTTTCTCTTCGTTGCGCTCGGCCTCCATGGCATCCAGCAGGCGCTGTGTCTTCTGCATGCGTTCATCATGCGTGGCAGGCGGGACCGCTGGCGCGGTCGATTTCCGGATCGCGGTCGCCGACTCGCCACACGGGGTGTCGGTGTACTGGACCCTGCCGCCGGCGTCGGTGCACTTGTAGACACCGGCTGACACCGGCGCCGCCATCAGCAGCATGAGAGCCATAACACTTGCCGCAAGCCTGTAGATCATCACGCCTCCATAATGTATCGGATGTGACCAGCCCGCCGGATCAGTCACTGGTTTTCGCGCAGCCGATCCAGGCAAAGTCGCTGGCGGTCGTCGAACAGTCGCCGGGAACCGATGATGACAGCTGACATTGTTCCCAGCCCGGTACCGGCGGCAATCAGAAACATGATCAGAATCTGGTACTTGACCGCCTCCACGGGCGGCGCCCCGGCGAGAATCTGGCCGGTCATCATGCCTGGCAGGCTCACCACGCCGGCGGCGGCCATGGCGTTGATGATGGGTATCAGGCCGCTGCGAATCGCCTGGCGGCGCGGGTCTGCGATGGCATCGCCGGAACGCGCCCCCAGTATCAGTCGCGCCTCGATCACGCCGCGCTGCTGCCACGCCGACTGCGTCAGCCGGTCAAGCGCGATGGCGATACCGCTCATGGTATTGCCCAGCAGCATGCCAAGCAGCGGAATCGCGTATTGCGGTGCATACCAGGGCGAGTCGCCGAGGATCACGACCAGCGCAAACACCGTCACGGTAAACGACGACAGGAACATTGAAACGGTGCCGATGGAATAACCCCACCAGCCGCTGAAGCGGCGCTCCTGACGCGCCATGACCTCGCGGCCCGCGACCAGCAGCATGAACAGGGCCATCAGGCTGATCCAGCCAAGGTGCACATTGGCGAACAGCGTCTTCAGCACCAGGCCGATCAGGGTCAGCTGCACGGCGGTGCGCAACGCCGCTACCAGCAGCTGCCTGCTGATGCCGGCCTGCAGCCGCAGGGACAGCAGCGCCAGCATGATGACCATAGCGGCAGCTATCGACAGGTCGGCATGGCTCAGCAGGATCATGCCCCGACTCCCTGCTCCTGCAGCCGGCCGTCCGCGAGTCGCAGCGCGCGACAACCAAGGCGCGCCACCTGCGCCGGATCATGGCTGATCCAGATCACCGCGGCGGAACCGGACTCACGAAACCGGTTAATCACACGCTCCGCGCGTTCGGTATTGGCCGGATCAAGATTCGCCGTCGGTTCGTCCAGCAGCAGCACCTGCGGCCGGTTGGCCAGCAGGCGCAGCAGCGCCAGGCGCTGTTTCTCGCCACTGGAGAGGCGCTCGACAGGCTGATCCATGATGTCCTCCGGCAGGCCCAGCTCGGCAGGCGCCACCGGTGTGCCACCGGGGAAATGCCCGCCGGCCGTCGGCAGCCACCAGTGACTTTCCGGCGGCAGCAGGCCGACCCGGGCACGCCAGCGGTACGGCTTGATGGAACTCGCGGGCTGCCCCCCGAGCAGCACCTCGCCGTCATGCGGATCAAGATCGGCGATGGCGCGCAGCAGCTGTGACTTGCCGGCACCGGACGGACCGGAGATACACACGCACTCGCCGGCATCAACGCCGAGCGACAGCGGTCCCAGCATCGGTCTGCACAGGTCCCTGACCTGCAGCAATGGTTGCCTTGTATCCATAGTTACCGTCGCAGCGCCGAAACCCCGTTCAGTCCGGCATCAACATGACGGCCGGTGATTTCTCAGGCATCATCTCTCACGGAATCAATTCAACGAAAGGTGACAGTCATTATGTCAGAACCCGATATCGCACAGAAAGCACCGTATGCAGAGGAACTCGAACCGGGCACCTACTGGTGGTGCGCCTGCGGCAAGTCGAAGAAACAGCCGTTCTGCGACGGCTCGCACCAGGGCACGGACTTCCAGCCGGCAAGATTCGAACTCACCGAATCCACGAAGGTCTGGCTGTGCGGCTGCAAGCACTCCTGCGACAAGCCGTTCTGCGACGGCAGCCACAAGAAGCTTTGAGAGGTTTTCACCGCAGAGACGCAGAGGGCGCAAAGCACGCAAGGAAACAAAAAATATTGCCAAAACTCGTTGTCATACCTGTGCAGGGCTGTAGGTCTGGTTAGCCCCGAAGGGCGTAACCCGACATTGCATCTGCATATCTTGTCGGGTTACGGCGCAATCGCGCCCAACCCGGCCTACGGTCCTGGAATGGAATTTTTAAATATTTTCTCTTTGCGTCCTTTGCGACTTTGCGGTGAATCTTTCCTGGTTTTCTCTGCGCCCTCTGCGTCTGCGCGGTGAACAAAAAAACGGGCGCCGGGGCGCCCGTCTTCATTACTGCTTTGCAACAACCGTTACAGGTTGTAGCCCGTCTCGTCGTGCAGCACGATATCGAGGCCTTCCGTCTCCTGGTCGCTGCTGACACGCAGGCCGATGACGGCATCGATCAGCTTCAGGATTATCCAGGTCAGCACGGCACACCAGACAAAGGTCGCGGCCACGCCGATGAACTGCACCCAGACCTGGCCTGCCGTGGTCACACCCTCGGCAAGACCAACGCCGCCGAGCGTACCGACGAACAGACCGGCGAACAGCGTGCCGATTATGCCGCCGACACCGTGGACCGGGAACACGTCGAGTGAGTCGTCGATCTTCAGCGTGCGCTTGATAAAGGCGGTTGCCAGGTAGCACACGACACCGGCCGTGAAACCGATAATGAGCGCCGCCAGCGGGCCGACAAAGCCGGATGCCGGGGTAATGGTACCCAGGCCAGCCACCATGCCGGTGACGATACCCAGCACACTCGGCTTGCCGTGGCGCACCCACTCCATGAACATCCACGCCAGTGACCCGGCGGCGGCACCGATGTGCGTGACCAGCATGGCCATGCCGGCGTCGCCGTTGGCTGCCAGCGCACTGCCGGCATTGAAGCCGAACCAGCCGACCCACAGCATGGCTGCACCGGCGACCGTCATGGTCAGGTTATGCGGTGGCATCGCCGTGGTGCCGAAGCCCTTGCGGTTACCCATGACCAGCGCCGCCACGATGGCCGCGACACCGGCATTGACATGCACGACCGTGCCGCCCGCGAAATCCAGCAGCCCCAGGTCGCCGAGCCAGCCGCCGCCCCATACCCAGTGGCATACCGGCAGGTAGACCAGTGTGAGCCAGAGAGCGGAAAACAGCAGCATGGCGGAAAACTTCATGCGCTCGGCGAAACCACCGACCACCAGCGCCGGTGTAATGATCGCGAAAGTCATCTGGAACATGACAAACACGGTTTCCGGAATCGTGCCGCTCAGGCTGTCGCGGCCGACGTTTGACATGAACAGGTCGAGGCCGCCGATCCACCTGTTCATGGATCCACCGTCGCCGAATGCCAGGCCATAGCCATAGGCAAACCAGAGCAGCGACGCCAGACAGGTGATGGCAAAGCACTGCATCAGGACCGACAGCACGTTCTTGCTGCGCACCAGTCCTGCATAGAACAGCGCAAGCCCCGGTATGGTCATGAACAGCACCAGTGCGGTTGACGTCAGAATCCAGGCTGTGTCCGCGCCGTTCAGTTCATCGGCAAGCGCCAGTGATGGCAGGAGCAGGCAGGCAATGCCAGCTGCGCCCCCCCTGAATTTGGTTGAACTCATTGGCTTTCTCCCACGATTTGTTCAGGTTCTTATTTAAAGTGCTTCCGGTCCTGTCTCCCCGGTGCGAATGCGGATGGTCTGCTCGAGATTCGCAACAAAAATCTTGCCGTCGCCGATCTTGCCGGTATTTGCCGCCGAGCTGATGGCATCGATCACGGCCTCGACCTTGTCATCATCGATACCGATTTCCAGCTTTACCTTGGGCAGGAAATCCACGACGTACTCCGCGCCGCGATAGAGTTCGGTATGTCCCTTCTGGCGCCCGAAGCCCTTCACCTCGGTCACCGTGATGCCCTGCACGCCGATTTCCGACAGGGCCTGGCGGACATCGTCAAGCTTGAATGGTTTGATAATTGCCGTTACCAGTTTCATTTTTTCCTCCGGATTAGAATGGCACTCCGCTAGCGGATAGCAATCATATCAGAGGACGCACCGCGATAGTGCAATCACGCAACCCACCGGTTAATTGTCGACCCCTGCGGTAAAAAAAAACGGGCGCCGAGGCGCCCGTGAGAGTGTGTGCAATGACAGTAGATTATCGTTTTTACTTACCGGAACCCTGGGATCCGACAAACTCTGGGTAGGCTTCCATACCGCACTCGCCCAGGTCGACGCCCTCGTATTCCTCTTCCTCGCTGACCCGGATACCGATGACCAGCTTGAGGATGCCCCAGACGATGAGGCTGGCAACGAACGTCCAGGCAAAGATGACGCCGAGACCGGTCAGCTGCGCGCCGATGTTCGCATCCCCGTTGGACAGCGTGACGGCAATCAGGCCCCACATACCGACCACACCGTGGACGGAGATGGCGCCTACCGGATCATCGATCTTCAGCTTGTCCAGCCCGATGATCGAGAACACCACGATCACGCCACCCACGGCACCGATGATGGTTGCCAGCAGCGGCGTCGGGGTCAGCGGTTCTGCCGTGATGGCAACCAGACCGGCAAGCGCACCGTTGAGCGCCATGGTCAGGTCAGTCTTGCCGAACAGCAGGCGCGCCGCCATCATCGCGGCAACCACGCCACCGGCCGCGGCCATGTTGGTGTTGACGAACACCAGGGCCACCGCGTTGGCCTCGCCGACATCGGAGATCTTCAGCTCGGAACCACCGTTGAAGCCGAACCAGCCCAGCCACAGGATGAAGGTACCGAGTGTCGCCAGCGGCATGTTGCAGCCAGGGATCGGGCTGATGGTGCCGTCGGCACGATACTTGCCCTTGCGCGCGCCGAGCAGCAGGACACCGGCGAAGGCCGCGGTTGCGCCACACAGGTGCACGACACCGGAACCGGCGAAGTCCAGGAAACCCAGGGCATCCAGACCACCGCCGCCCCACTTCCAGAAGCCCTGCAGCGGGTAGATGAAGCCGGTCATGACGACGGCAAACATCAGGAATGCCCACAGCTTCATGCGCTCGGCCACCGCACCGGAGACAATCGACATCGCGGTCGCCACGAACACGACCTGGAAGAAGAAGTCCGACAGGCCGGAGTAGTAGATGTCACCACCGCTGGCCAGTACCGCCTCTGCCGTGTTGTCATCCGCACCCAGGATGCCACCAAAGCCGGGCCACCAGGCACTGACTGCCTCGCCCGGATACATGATGTTGTAGCCCATCAGCATGTACATAATGCTGGCCACGGCAAACAGGGAGATGTTCTTGATCAGGATTTCGGCGGTGTTTTTAGCACGCACCATTCCGGCCTCGAGCATGGCAAAACCCGCGGCCATCCACATAACGAGCGCACCGGCCATCAGAAAATAGAAGGTATCCAGTGCGTAACTCAGTTCAGTTATCGCTTCCACGTTTCATTCCTCCGTAACATGTGTGTTACGCGCATGGGGTTAGAGTGCTTCCGGACCGGTCTCGCCGGTACGAATGCGAACGGTTTGTTCAAGACTCGAGACAAAGATCTTGCCATCGCCGATCTTGCCGGTATTGGCGGCACTGGAAATGGCCTCGATAACCTTGTCGGTCATGTCGGTAGCCACGGCGGCCTCAACCTTGACCTTGGGCAGGAAATCCACCACGTATTCCGCACCGCGGTAGAGTTCGGTGTGCCCTTTCTGACGCCCGAATCCCTTTACCTCGGTCACGGTAATACCCTGCACCCCGATCTCCGAGAGGGCTTCACGAACATCATCGAGCTTGAAGGGCTTGATGATTGCGGTTACTAACTTCATATCGTTTCTCCTGAAATCGGGCCCGCCCCGATGGGCGGGCCACACATGTCACAAGGTCAATCGCTCCCTAGAATTCCTTGCTCCAGCCCACCCAGAACTTGGCGCTGTCGTCATAGGAAACCGAATTCCGGTCTTCGTTGGTCTGCTCGTAGTTAACGCTGACGCTGCCGAAGTCACCGGCATCCTTGGACAGGGAAGCACCCCAGTGGGCATAGGAATCGGCGCCGGCGCCTTTCGTACCATCGGCGTCGAAGTCGTAATAACCGGCGAATACACTGAAGCCGATACCCTCACCCATGTTGAGGGGCAGATCGGCGGCGAGGCTGTAGTAGATATCACCGTTGTCGAAGGGACCCGTACCGTTCAGTTCGCCCCAGACGGTGTAGGCGATACCGGCGCTAAGCCAGCGCCAGCCCAGGCTGCCGCTGACCTCGGCGTAGTCGATGTTGCCGCCATCCGGGTAGTAGTAGTACAGGGCACTGACGTCGTAGCTGAAGTCCTCGGTGATGTCACCGCCAAAACCGGCATAGACATCCACCTCGGCGGAGGCGAACTCGACGTTCGACATCCAGGTGCCGACGTAGAAACCGGAATCGTGACCCCAGTCGACGCCACCGGAGACAGCTGCGTCATCGGTGGTCTGCGAGACACCGCGGAAATAGTAGTTGCTGGCAGCAGCAACATTGAACGCCAGCTCGGCATGGGCAGCAGCCGTCGCACCCATCAGGGCGGTGGCGACCAGTGTTTTGCTAAATGTGTTCATCGTGAAAGACTCCTTAACAGTGGTTAAAAAATATCCAAATGTTTCGAAATAATTACCGTGTCATTGCGAACACCCCTGTCAGAGCAACTACCGTGCCATTTTTTTATTTAACGTGAAATCAATTAGATAGTGATGCCTGCTGAACGCTGCAGGGTAACGATGCACAATTACGGTGCATTTGGATGGGAGCGATGCACCAAACAGGTGCGCATAAGGCAGGCGGCTTTACACGCCACGATGGTCTGGTCTATGGTGACCGGCATGATGGACCCGAAAGTCATAGATGATCTCGCCCGGCGCCTGAGCAATGCCGTCCCGGCTGGCCTGCGCGAGGCACAGCAGGACATCGAGAAAAACTTCCGCACCTTGCTGCAAAACTCGCTGGCGAAGCTCGACCTGGTCACCCGCGAGGAATTCGATGTCCAGACGCGGGTGCTGGCCCGCACCCGGGAGAGACTCGAGGCGCTGGAACGGGCTATCGCCGAGCTGGAAGCCGGGCGCTCGGAAGACTAGCTGCTTCCCGGAAATTTCCTGCCCGACTAACGGGCACGTTCTGATGCACCCGTTCTGCTGCCCCCTGTATAACGAACCCAGCCGCCTGGCCTGAACCACGGCATAGCCGGCCCAATTACCCGTGACACGGAATGTCACCGGACATGCAGGGAAGCCAAGATGTCTCTCGCGATCGTCTATTCGCGCGCACAGTGCGGTATGGAGGCACCGCTGGTCACGGTCGAGGTGCATATCGCCAATGGCCTGCCATCCCTGTCCATCGTCGGGCTGCCGGAAACCGCGGTCAGGGAAAGCAAGGACCGTGTGCGCGGCGCGATCCTGAATTCACGCTTCGAGTTCCCGACACGCCGCATCACCATCAACCTGGCGCCCGCTGACCTGCCCAAGGATGGCGGGCGCTTCGACCTGCCGATTGCCCTCGGCATCCTTGCCGCGTCCGGACAGATCCCCACGACACGACTACCGCATTACGAGTTTGCCGCCGAGCTCGCGCTGTCGGGCGAACTGCGCGGTGTGCACGGCATACTGCCCATGACACTGAAAACCGCTGCCGCGAAACGCACTGCGGTCGTGCCACGGGAAAACGCCGCCGAGGCAACACTGGTTGGCGGTGCCGGCGTGCTGGCCGGCTGTCACCTGCTCGACATCACCGGCCACCTGACCGGGGTTCAGCCACTGGAACCGCAACCGGCACGACAGGTGAGCGCAAGGCGGCCGGACTGCGCGGACCTGGCGGATGTGCGTGGCCAGCACCACGCCCGGCGTGCCCTGGAAATCGCTGCAGCCGGCGGACATTCGCTGCTGATGATCGGCCCGCCCGGCACGGGTAAATCGCTGCTGGCCAGCCGCCTGCCCGGCATCCTGCCGCCGCTGGACGAGACGGAGGCCCTCGAGGTGGCCGCCATCCGGTCGCTCTGCGGCAGTGCGATTGACCCTGCATGCTGGCGGCAGCGGCCGTTTCGCGCCCCGCACCACACGGCGTCCGCCGTGGCGCTGGTCGGTGGCGGTCCCAATCCGCGCCCGGGCGAAATTTCACTGGCGCACCAGGGCGTGCTGTTTCTCGACGAGCTGACGGAATTCGAGCGCCGGGTGCTGGAGGTATTGAGAGAGCCGCTCGAGACCGGCCACATCATGATCTCGCGCGCCGCACGCCAGGCGCAATACCCGGCCCGCTTCCAGCTGGTTGCCGCCATGAATCCCTGCCCCTGCGGCTATCTGGGCGAATCCTCGGGGCGCTGTCGCTGCACGGCCGACCAGGTGGCGCGCTACCGGCAGAAACTCTCGGGACCGCTGCTGGACCGCATCGACATGCACATCGAGGTACCGCGCCTGCCGCTTGCCGAACTGGATGGCCCGGCAGGCGAGACCAGCGCCGCGGTGGGCGAACGTGTGCTGCGCGCCCGGCAAGCCCAGCGATCACGCGCAGGGGTGATCAACAGCCGGCTCGCTAATGCGCAGCTGGAGGCCTGCTGCAGCCTGAAGCCAACCGACCGCCAGTGGCTGCAGCTGGCCATGGAGAAACTGCAGCTCTCCGCGCGTGCCTGGCATCGCATACTCAAGGTTGCGCGCACCATCGCTGACCTGGACGGTAGCGACACAATCACACGTGCCCGCCTGGCGGAGGCCATTGGCTATCGCGTACTGGATCGCGCATGAACAGGCCGGCACCGTCGCCGCACCATATCAGGTCATGACCATAACAACCGCACCAGAATGATGCATTGAATAATCCGTCGCGAGGGTTCTCAAGCACCAACCCCTTGTTTTCCATGCAGCCGCTGTCTTGGCATCGGTATTGCAGTATCCCGGGGCGTGGGGACCACTTTGCGATGCTGCACGGTCCGCTGCCAGATCATGGCAATGGGTGACTAGGGTTCCGGTCTGCCGAGGCAGATGGCTGGTCCGAGAGTTACCGAGGGATAAAAGCCCGGGAGGTCAGCACGAATGGTCTCCACGTGGAATGAACCCGAATCGTAACCTGCAAGGGAGAACGTCATGAGCCCCCAGCTGCTCCGTACCAGCAAGTTTTTCACCTTTATTACCGCCACCCTGCTTTCGATCGGACTGCTATGCAGTTCACCCCAGGCCCTGGCCAAGGACAAGTTCCGCGTTGCCTGGAGTATCTACGTCGGCTGGATGCCCTGGGATTACGGCGATACGTCCGGCATCGTCAGCAAGTGGGCCGACAAGTACGACATCGAGATCGAAGTCGTGCAGATCAACGATTACATCGAGTCCATTAACCAGTACACGGCCGGCGCCTTCGACGGCTGCGTCATGACCAACATGGATGCCCTGACCATCCCCGCCGCCGGCGGTGTTGACTCGACGGCCCTGATCGTCGGCGACTTCTCCAATGGCAACGACGGCATCGTCCTGAAAGGCAAAAAACAGCTGGCAGACATCAAGGGGCAGCAGGTGAACCTGGTGGAACTGTCCGTCTCTCACTACCTGCTGGCGCGTGCCCTGGACAGCATCGGCGCCGCCGAGAAGGACCTGACCGTGGTCAACACCTCCGATGCCGACATGGTGGCCGCCTGGGCCGCTGACGATGTCACCTCGGTGGTCACCTGGAACCCGCTGCTGAGCGAAATCCTGTCGACACCGGACAGCCACAAGGTGTTCGATTCCAGCCAGATACCGGGCGAGATCATCGACATGATGGTGGTCAATACCGAAACGCTGCAGGCCAACCCGGCACTTGGCAAGGCACTGACCGGTGCCTGGTACGAAATCATGGCCGTCATGTCCGGTGATGACGATGCCGCCGTCGCGGCACGCACCCACATGGCCACGGCATCGGGCACCGACCTGGCCGGCTACGACGCCCAGCTTGCGACCACCCGCATGTTCTTCAAGGCCGCGGATGCCGTGGCCTTCGTGCGCAGCGATGATCTGCCCAAAACCATGGAAAACGTCGCCGGCTTCTCCTTCGACCACGGCCTGCTGGGCGAGGGCGCGCCGGATGCCGGCTTCATCGGCATTGGCTTCCCGGGCGGCAGGTCCATCGGAGACAGCGGCAACGTCAAGCTGCGCTTTGACGACACCTACATGTCGATGGCGGCAGACGGCAAGCTCTGATCTCGCCATGGATATCAGGGGCTCCTGCAGGTGAAGAGGCTGGTCAACAATCATCCGGGCCGCGTCATGCGCGCGGCCCTGGGTATCCTGCCCTTCGCGCTGATGGTCGTACTCTACCTGGCGGCCTCCGGTGCCCGGCTGGCGCAAAACCCGGACGACAAGCTGCTGCCTTCGTTTGGCAGCTTCGGTGAGGCGGTCGAGCGCATGGCCACGGAACCCAGCAGGCGCAGCGGCGACTACCTGCTGTGGACGGACACCGGTGCCAGCCTGCGCAGGCTGGCACTGGGGGTGGGCATCAGCGCCCTCACCGGCCTGGTGTTCGGCGTCCTGCTGGGCAGTATCCCCTACCTGCGCGCCAACCTGTCGCCCTTCGTCGCCACGGTGTCGATGATACCGCCCATGGCGTTGCTGCCAATCCTGTTTATCGTGTTTGGCCTGGGCGAGGTTTCCAAGGTGGTGCTGATTATTATCGGCATCACGCCATTCATCATTCGCGACCTGCAACAGCGCGTCATGGAATTGCCCGGCGAACAGCTAACCAAGGCGCAGACACTCGGCGCCTCCAGCTGGCAGATCATCCTGCGTGTCGTGCTGCCACAGGTTCTGCCACGACTGATCGACGCGGTGCGCCTGACACTGGGAGCGGCCTGGCTGTTCCTGATCGCGGCCGAGGCCATCGCGGCAACCGACGGGCTCGGTTACCGGATTTTCCTGGTGCGTCGATACCTGGCCATGGATGTCATCCTGCCCTATGTCGCCTGGATTACCCTGCTGGCGTTTCTCTCCGACTGGCTGTTGCGGGTGGCTTCACGCCGCCTGTTTCCCTGGTTCGGCACACACGCGTCCGATCCCAGGTAATGAGCGCGATCGTCTTCAGCAATGTCTGGAAGGAGTACGGCGACCAGGTGGTACTGGAGCGTCTCAACCTGTCGGTGCAATCCGGCGAGTTCTGCACCATCGTCGGTGCCTCCGGCTGCGGCAAGACCACCTTTCTGCGCATGCTGCTCGGCGAGGAAACCCCGAGCCGTGGCAGTATCGAGCTCGACGGCCAGCCGCTGCCGGGCGAACCCGGACCGGACCGGGGCGTGGTATTCCAGCGCTACTCCGTGTTCCCGCACCTGACCGTACTGCAGAACGTCATGCTGGGCCTGGAGCTTAAAGCGGCACCGCTGACCGGACGCCTGTTTGGCCAGAGCAGACGCACCGCCGCCGCAAGCGCCGCCGACATGCTGGAATCGGTGGGACTGACGCCGGCATGCGACAAGTATCCCTCTGAACTGTCCGGCGGCATGCAGCAGCGCCTGGCACTGGCCCAGTCGCTGATCACGAAACCGCGCATCCTCCTGCTGGATGAACCCTTCGGTGCACTCGACCCCGGCATCCGCGCCGACATGCACGAACTGGTGCTCAACCTCTGGCAGCAGACCGGGCTGACGGTCTTCATGATCACCCATGACCTGCAGGAAGGTTTTTACCTCGGCACGCGCCTGCTGGTCTTCGACAGGGTGCGCACCGACGCACAGGCGCTGGATTCCTATGGCGCAACCGTTACCTACGACCTGTCCATCGGCACGGCCAGCAGCAGTACCATCGACGGCATCCGCAAACACGTCGAACAGGATGTGCCGCGCGCCATGGAGGCCGCTGCATTATGAAGCCCCGGAAAAGACTGAATTATTCAACTGCAGATCAGGTATCCAGAGCAAAACAGCCATGACAGCACACGACATAGATCCGGCACGGATCGTCCACCGGGACACACTCCCCGGCGCACGTTACTGGTCCTTTATCATCCGCCGCGGTTTCTGCCTGCGCATCACCGACAGCGAGGGCGGCGCAAACTGTTCCGCTCTGCTCTACAACGCGCGGGAAACCCTGGAACGCTACAACATGGCCGATACGCTAAAGGCCCAGCACACGGTCTGCCTGACACAGGGCCATGTGTGCTACTCCGACATGGGCCGCGTGCTGATGTCGATCGTTGCAGACACCTGCGGCTGGCACGACACCTTCTGCGGGGTCAGCACGGCAGCGATGGTCGAGGCGCGCTACGGCAGGCACTCGTACCAGGACTATCGCAACGACTTCTACCGCAGCGGACGGGAACTGTTTCTCATCGAGCTGGTGAAACACGGCATGGACAAGCGTGACCTGGTATCAAACATCAACTTTTTCTCCCGGGTCGATACCGATGACGCGGGCAACATGCACTTCCATACGGATAATTCACCGGCCGGTAGTTACGTAGACCTGCGCGCCGAGATGGACACACTGGTGCTACTGAACAGCTGCCCGCACCCGCTGGACACGGCCACGACGTGGCAGCCGCGCCCCGTGGACCTGGCGATCTGGCGCGCCGACCCGGTGGCGGAGGATGATGAGTGCATGAATTCCTGCCCGGAAAACCGGCGCGGTTTTGCCAACACCGCGATTTATCATTGCCAGTACGACTGAGGATATCCGCATGACCGGCGCCAAGCTGACTGAAAGCCAACTCGATCCCGCTGATGCCGTCTACACGGCCGTGGTGCCGGCGGGCGAACCCTGGCTGCACCCGCTGAAGACGGGCCAGACCCTGCGCATCCTCGACCTGGAAGGCAACCAGGCGGTCGACACGCTGTTCTACAACGCACACGACCCGGCGGAACGCTACTCGGCTGTCGATACCATCCGCGCCCAGGGCAACCTCTACCTGACCACCGGCTCCCGGCTGCTGACCTGCGACGGCAACGCTATGCTGACCATCACGGCCGACACCTGCGGGCGCCACGACACGCTCGGCGGCGCCTGTGCCGCGGAGAGCAACCAGGTCCGCTACGACCTCGACAAGCGCAGCATGCATAACTGCCGGGACAGCTTCCTGAGCGCGCTGGCCGAAGCCGGTGTCGACATCGGCAAGCGCGATCTGGCAAGCAATATCAACTTCTTCATGAATGTCCCGGTCACGCCGCAGGGCGGGCTGACCTTCGAGGACGGAATCTCGGCACCGGGACGCTATGTCGAGATGCGCGCTGAAATGGACGTCATGGTACTGGTGTCGAACTGTCCGCAGCTGAACAACCCTTGCAACGCCTACAACCCGACACCGGTGCAGATGTTCATCTGGGACTAGGGACGTCCCCTTAAGACCATTGGCACTTACTTAAGACCTGATCATGGTAATTAGCCACGGAATCACACGGAAGATATCGACGTTGTTAATGAATATTCCGTGTTTTTCTGTGTGCTTCCGTGGCGAACTGGAAGTCAATGGGGGCGATATCATTTAAGAATGTGCCATTCCCCTTAAGACGGGGTGGCGACCGTACCGGGGACGGCCCTGGCGCGACATGTTCAACGGCAGGACGACCTGCCCTGCGATTCGATTGCCAGCATGTTTGACAAGGTCCTGATTGCCAATCGCGGCGCCATTGCCTGCCGCATCATCCGCACCCTGCGCCGCATGTCGGTGCGCACGGTCGCGGTCTATTCACAGGCCGACGCCCACTCCCTGCATGTCAGCCAGGCCGACGAGGCCGTCTGCATCGGTGAGGCACTGGCCACGGAAACCTACCTGGACACCGGCCGCATTCTCGATGCCGCCCGCCAGACCGGCGCACAGGCGATCCACCCGGGCTACGGTTTTCTCAGCGAGAACGCCGCGTTTGCCGGGGAGTGCGAGGCCAGCGGCATCCGCTTCATCGGGCCAACAGCCACGCACATGCGTGACTTCGGCCTGAAGCACACCGCGCGTCAGCTGGCTGCGGCCAGCAACACACCGCTGCTGCCCGGCACCGGCCTGCTGGACGAACTGGACCAGGCCCTGCACGAGGCGCAGGCCATTGGCTACCCGGTGATGCTGAAGAGCACCGCCGGCGGCGGTGGCATCGGCATGCAGTTGTGCCACGATGCCGACACCCTGTCCGAGGCATTCGACTCGGTGCGCCGGCTGTCACGCAACAACTTCTCCAATGCCGGCCTCTTCCTGGAGAAGTATGTAACGAACGCACGGCACATCGAGGTACAGATCTTCGGCGACGGTGAGGGTCGGGTCATCGCCCTGGGCGAGCGCGACTGCAGCCTGCAGCGCCGCAACCAGAAGGTGGTCGAGGAGACGCCCGCGCCCGGCATCAGCGAGACGGTTCGCCGGCAGATGCAGGACACCGCCTGCCGGCTGGGCGAGTCGGTGGGCTACCGTTCTGCCGGAACCGTCGAATACATCTACGACCCGGCACAGCAAGACTTCTATTTCCTGGAGGTCAACACGCGCCTGCAGGTCGAACACGGCGTGACCGAGGCCGTGGCCGGTATCGACCTGGTTGAGTGGATGCTGCAGCTGGCGGCCGGTGAGCTGCCGGCGCTGGACACGCTGCAGCCACGCCTGGCGGGGCATGCCATACAGGCACGCCTCTATGCCGAGGACCCGGCGCGCCGCTTCCAGCCATCCTCCGGGCTGCTGACGCACGTGGCCTTCCCAGGCGCGGTGCGTTGCGAGACCTGGATCGAAACCGGCACCGAGGTACCGCCCTATTACGACCCCATGCTGGCCAAGCTCATCGTGCACGCCGCAGACCGTGACAGCGCCATTGCTGCACTCGACGGCGCACTGGGCGATACCGCGATCGAGGGTATCGAGACCAACCGTGACTACCTGCGCCAGGTGCTGGAGAACGACGACTTCGTGCAGGCGCGGCATCACACGAAGACGCTCGAGCAACTGGACTACAGGCCCGCCACCATCGAGGTGCTGGCCGCCGGCACACAGACCACCGTGCAGGATTACCCGGGGCGCACCGGTTACTGGGACATCGGCGTGCCACCCTCGGGTCCCATGGACGACCTGGCCTTTCGCTACGCCAACCGGCTGCTGGACAACCCGCCGGATGCCGCCGGCCTGGAGTGCACGGTCACCGGTCCGACGCTGCGCTTCCATTGTGAAAGCGTCATTGCCCTGACCGGCGCGGCCATGCAGGCGGAACTCGATGGTGTACCGCTGCCGCCATGGCAGGCCGTGGCCGTCAGCGCCGGCGGCACGCTTCGGCTGGGCAGCATCGAGGGCGCCGGGGCGCGCAGCTACCTCTGCATCCGCGGCGGCCTGCAGCTGACACCCTATCTCGGCAGCCGCTCGACCTTCACGCTTGGCCAGTTCGGCGGCCACGGCGGCCGCAACCTGCGCATCGGCGACGTGCTGCATATCCGGCCCTCGACTGCGCCTGCGCCCGCTGCCCGGATTGCCGAGGCGCGGCGCCCGGTTTACGAACGTCACTGGACACTGCATGTCATGTACGGCCCGCACGGCGCCCCCGACTTCTTCACCCCCGGAGACGTCGAGACATTTTTCGCCGCCGACTGGGAAGTGCATTACAACTCCAGCCGCACCGGGGTTCGCCTGATCGGCCCGAAGCCGCAATGGGCACGCCCGGATGGTGGCGAGGCCGGCCTGCATCCGTCGAATATCCACGACAATGCCTACGCCATCGGCACGGTGGACTTTACCGGCGACATGCCGGTCATCCTCGGCCCCGACGGACCCAGCCTGGGCGGCTTTGTCTGTCCGGCCACGGTCATCCGCGCCGAGCGCTGGAAGATCGGCCAGCTGCGCCCCGGTGACACGATCCGTTTCGTGGTCGTCGACCAGCAGGCCGCGGACAAGCTCTGGCAGCAGCAGCAACACGCCGTGGATACTCTGGGCTCTGCTACACTACAGGTCACCGCCACGCCACGCGGCACCCCGGTACTTCACAGTGCACCTGCCAGCGACCAGGGTGCGGCGATCACCTACCGCGCCTGCGGTGACCGTTACCTGCTGGTGGAATACGGGCCCCAGGTGCTGGACATCAACCTGCGATTCCGCGTCCACGCGCTGATGCTGCGGCTGCAGGAACTTTCCCTGCCGGGCATACTGGAACTGACACCGGGCATCCGCTCGCTGCAGGTGCACTATGACAGCCAGGTCCTGCCGACCGGGCGACTGCAAGCCGTCCTGACGGAAGCCGAGCATGCACTGGGCGACGTCGCCAACCTGCAACTGCCGTCACGTGTCGTGCACCTGCCACTGTCCTGGGACGACCCGGCGACGCGGCTTGCCATAGAAAAGTACACCCGCTCGGTACGGCCGGGCGCCCCCTGGTGTCCGAGCAACATCGAGTTCATCCGCCGCATCAACGGGCTGGACAGCATCGACGAGGTGCATGACGTCGTCTTTAATGCCAGCTACCTCGTCATGGGACTGGGCGATGTCTATCTCGGTGCGCCGGTCGCCACGCCACTCGATCCCCGCCACCGCCTGGTCACGACCAAGTACAACCCGGCCCGCACCTGGACGCCGGAGAACGCGGTCGGCATCGGTGGTTCCTACCTGTGCGTCTACGGCATGGAAGGTCCGGGCGGTTACCAGTTTGTCGGGCGAACCTTGCAGATGTGGAACCGCTGGCGCAGGACGCCGGAGTTCGAACAGCCCTGGCTGCTGCGCTTCTTCGACCAGATCCGCTTCTTCCCGGTCAGTGAGCAGGAACTGCTGGACATCCGCGAGCAGTTCCCGCGCGGCGGCTACCGCCTGCGCATCGAGGACACCACGTTCAGACTGGGCGACTACAACCGCTTCCTGGCCGACAACAGCGACAGCATTGCCGTTTTCAAGGCGCGCCAGCAAGCCGCCTTCGAGGCCGAGCGCCAGCGCTGGGTCGAAACCGGCCAGGTCACCTACGAGCAGCCGGATGCAACCCACATCGACGAGACAGCCGGGGAGATCAGCCTGTCGGACACGGAGGTCGCCGTGGAAAGTCATGTGCATGGCAGTGTCTGGGAGGTCAGTGTCAGTGCCGGAACGCAGGTGCGTGCCGGCGACAGCCTGGTGGTGCTGGAATCCATGAAAATGGAGATCGAACTGCATGCCGAGCATGCCGGTGTCGTCAGTCGCGTGCTGTGTGAAGCGGGCGCGCAGGTGATGCCGGGGCAGAAACTGCTGGTACTCGACACCGGCGGGGACGAACAGGCATGACCGGCAGCCGGTTGCTCTCGATCGGCCAGCTGCAACAGGCCTACCGTGAAGGACGACAGACGCCGGCGGGAGTGCTGGCAGACATCCGTGTACGGGCCGCTGACCTTGCCGCCAGCAATATCTGGATTCACCTGCTCACGGAAGCGGAAACCGCGCCATATCTGGCGACGCTTGCGCAGCAGGACCCGGCCACATTGCCGCTCTTCGGCATTCCGTTCGCCATCAAGGACAACATCGACCTGGCCGGCATTGCGACCACGGCCGGCTGCGCCGCCTTCAGCTACATCCCGAACGACTCCGCCTTTGTGGTCGAGCGCCTGATCGCGGCCGGCGCACTGCCGGTTGGCAAGACCAATCTCGACCAGTTTGCCACCGGCCTGGTGGGCACCCGCTCTCCCTGGGGCGCCACCCGCAATGCCTTCAACCCGGACTATATCTCGGGGGGGTCCAGTTCCGGTTCGGCGGTGGCCGTCGCCCGCGGGCTGGCCAGCTTCGCGCTGGGAACCGACACCGCGGGATCGGGACGTGTACCGGCGGCCTTCAACAATCTCGTCGGTGTAAAACCCAGCCGCGGCCTGCTCAGCACGCGTGGCGTGGTGCCGGCCTGCCGCAGTCTCGACTGTGTCAGCCTGTTCACGCTGGACTGTGGCGATGCGGCTGAAATAATGGAGGTGCTGACGGCATACGATGCGCAGGACCCCTATGCCCGCA
>WOR8_10002401_pt1 | contig 23057 bp, 17 predicted proteins | sample DeeMarSeWOR38_10_FD_19890 | JGI IMG/M metagenome (IMG submission 19890) | reverse complement strand
GGCGAAGCCCGAAGCCGCGCTGTGTACCTCCGTGTACTCAGTAGTTTTTATACTACTTCGGCACACGGAGGTCATTTTTATTGAATTAACCAAACGCAGACACTAAGAATCCAAAAAATGGGTCATCGGGAAATCCTCTTAATAATAATACGATTCTGGTGGCTTAAATATTAGTCAGAAAATCGAGATTTTCATATAAAATTGAAAAAAAACATAAGTTCCTAAAAGCAATACGCAATACTCAACACATGATACACATCACGAACAAAGAGTTCCGTGTCACGGAGATTTATTGAAAATAAGCCCGCTTTTTTCGATTGTAGTTCGTATAATAAATAACATATTAGTATATCGTATTTCGTATATAGTATTTCGTGTTTTGAATGAAAATGGAAGAAAAGACAAAACTTGAGTCAATTCATCCTTTTTTGAACACTTACGCTCTTATGCCCATATGCCTTATGCTCTTGTGTTCATTTGAAAAAACAAAGCCAATAAGCCAGCCTTCGGCCGGAAACTCGAAATCCGAATATCTAAATCCGAAACAACGACATGTAACAGAACACCAAGTTGAAAAAACAAAGCCAATTTCACCGGAGGGCAAATCGGCGCAAGATCTTATTTGAAAGGGTATTATGACAATATAAATGCCTGCGGGGCACGAAAAAACAAAGCCAAAACAAAGCCAATTCGAAGGTGTAGCGAACGTTCCAAGATCTGATTTTGCTATTCCTGGATTAGGCTGGTTCGATACTGAATATAGGCCTGGCGCATTGCAATATACGGCTCTATGGTCATGAACTTGAACGACTCGTACTCGCCGATTTTAAACGAATTCTTGTTCATGTATCTGGCAGCGGAAATGCCGACAGCTAATTCCGTGGGCTCGATATAAGAGACCGGGCTGAGAAACCAATCGCCCGCCATACCAACCGAATCCCTTGCAGTCGATGGCCCAAGCACGGGCAGGACGAGATAGAAGCCGTCGCCCAAGCCGTATACCGCTAAGGTTTGGCCAAGATCTTCGCGAACGAGTTCCAGGCCATATTGATCCAGGGCGGGATCGCCGAAACCCAGGATACCGCATGTTGTGTTGATTGCGAACCGGCGTAATTCTATACCGGCACCTTCGCCCTTTCCCTGGAGAAGGCAATTAATAAGCCGTATGGGTGTCGTGACATTGTTGAAGAAATTGTGAATCCCCAGCCGAGCCGGTTCGGGAATAACAGCAATGTAAACATTGGAAACCGGTTTAACAACCCAGAAGTAAAGCTTATCATTAACATGGAACATCGTGCGATTAAAAGGCTCCAGCGGATCCGGAACATCAACCATCTGCTCGGCATATTCCTCTTCCAGCAAATCGAAATCTTCATCGTCGAATTCTTCGGCCGAGTCATTCGTAAAATCTGCTGCCTGCACGGAAGGGGCATTTTGCGCCGAACCCGCACAGCCGGAATTCATGCCGGCCAGAGCAATAGAAACAAAAATCAGAAGTGCGGTATGATGCTTATTCACAAGTGCTTGCATGTCTTTCAATACCATATATATGTACCCGGACGCTCAAGCTTCCCTGCCGAATGCTCTTCCAAGAATTATCAACCGCGGCAACAGTGTCAACGCGGCAAAAAGTGCAACCAGCATGGCCAATCCGGTCAGCAGGCCGAAATAAACACTCGGCATAAAATTGGACAAGACCAAAATAGAAAAGCCAATGATAATCGTAACCGACGTATAATACATAGCATGGCCGATAGTTCCGTGACAGCGATGCATTGTCGGCAAATATTTCCGGTCCGTCTGAAATTCGTTTATAAACCTATGAATATAATGTATTGTGTCATCGACTGCAATACCCAAACTAATGGCCGCGATAGTTATTGTCATCATATCCAAGGGAATATTCAGCCAGCCCATTATACCGAGCACGAGCAAAACCGGAAGCACATTCGGAACCATTGCGATTATAGCAATTTTCAACGACCTGAACAGCACCAGAAACATCCCGGTCAATACCAGCACGGTTATGCCCAAAGTAAGTGTCTGAGAGCCGAACAGGCTTTGGAGCATGTTATTGTACAAAACCAGCAGGCCGGTCAGATGAACACGTTCGGGATCAAGCTCAAGTGTACCGGTCAGATCAGCACGTATCTTCTTGAGCAGCTCATTGCGTCTGAGTGTCTTGTCGGAATCCCTGACTCGCACCCAAAATCGCACCTCATCGTTCTCCACGGAGACAAAAGGTCGAATCATCATGTCCTTGATTTCTTCCGGCGCTTCATTATAAAACAAGGCAAGTTCGACACCATCCAGCGGCTTACCATTGTTGGCCTTTTCCAAAAAACTCATCATAGTAGTCAGCGACATAACCTTGCCGGTTTCCCGGAGGTTTTCAAGGTAGTGGTGCACGGCCTTTATTCGGGCAATCTTTTCGGAGGTAAACCAGTACTTTTCATCTGCTCCGGACTCTTCGAATTCATCAAACTCATCGAATTCATCGAATTCCTCATCCCCTTTGACTACAGCGGGCTCATCGGCAACCGGTTGAGTTTCAGGCTTTTCGAAATCCACAATGACATCAAGGGGCGTCGTCCCGCCGAGCCGCTCGTCGATGACTTTCATTCCCTTGTAAATTTCAGTATCCCGGCCGAAATAATCTATGAAGCAATTTTCCACCTGGAGTCTCGACATACCAATGATACTGAGAATATAAACAAGAGCACCGAGACTAACGATCAGTACTCCATGGTCTTCTGTAAATCGTGCAGTAATAGACGTCAGAGAAAACCGCCACTGACGACTTTCAGGCAGCTTTCCTTTAGGAATCAAAATCAGCACCGCGGGAAACAAGATAAAAGTTACAATCAACGATACAATCAAACCAACTATCATCATCCAACCGAAAGATATAACCGGCCGAATATCACAAAGAACCAGAGAACCAAAGCCTGCTATCGTGGTCAAGACCGTATATACACAGGGCTTGAGCTTCGAACTGATGGTATCGAAAATCAGTTGGTGATTCGGTGCGTCCGGTGTTCGGGCATGGAGTTCGCGATACCGCACAATCAGGTGAACCGTTACTGCCATGGTAAGTATCAACTGCAGCGAGATGAAATTAGAGCTTATGACCGTCACCTCCCAGCCCAGCCATCCCAACAGGCCTATCATGCAAACTGCAGAAACAACACAACAGAGCATCGGCAGCAATATCCAGCGCATGCCCTTAAAGATGATACCCAAAGTCAGGATCAGAAAGAGCAGGACACCGATGCCGAACACCTTCAAGTCGTTTTTGATAAAGCTGATCATGTCGTCCGCGATCATGCTTACGCCCCCGAGAAATAGGTCGGCATCCCGACGATACTTATCCATAATAGCCCGTATCTCGGCGATATCCCGATGACGCTGCAACCTCGTTTTATCACGATGTTCCCTGAGCTGCTCTTCTGCAAGCGTCAATTCGGAATGTTCTGTTGGAATCATCGAACCTGACGCCTGTTTCTGCCGCAGAGCATTACGATGTTCCACCAATTCACGGTAAATTTCATCATCGGAAAAATTGATCAACAATGCCGTAGTCTGAGAATCCGAGCTTAGCAAAAGATCCCGGCAAAGGGGACTCTCAGCAAGCTCGATCCCCGCCTGGTTCAAATCAACGCCCGGTGTTTCAAGAGTGGGCAGATCGGCACTGATATTTTTAAGGGAAACAGGAGGACTTCCAAGCAACGGGACATCCAGAATAGAACTGACTGACACGACATTTTCCAAAGAGCTCAACTCATCTCGAAGGCCGGTTAAGGTGCTTAATGTATCCACCGAGAATAAGGTGCTGGTAGGAGTATATGTCAGGACCAGAAAATCATGCTGTCCGTAGCGGGAATTGATCTGGCGGGCGTACAGCAGGTCTTCGTCATTCTCCAGAACCAGCGTTTCCGCAGAGGCATCCAGCCTGAATTGCCGGCTGTGAAAGACAAGCAGACTTATAATTGCCAGCACACAAATGATAACTATGCCGGGATGTTGCAGGACCATCCGGTCGAAAAAAATTGATACGAATGAGTGCTGTCTCGTCATGATATGGATCCGATGCAGCGAATCAAAATCACTAAGTCGGTGGTTCAGCCAGCCGAGATAGAAGGTCCTCAACAGTGCCCTTGCTGAGTATGTCATTGAATTGTGACCTGTAGGTCATGAGAATGCTAACACCTTGTATTTCCACATCGTAGACCTTCCAACGCTTATCGACTTTGCGAAGCTTGTGCGAATGGAGATTGTGCTCTTTTTCTTCTGGGTAGGTTTGAATAAAATTTCTTCATTCGTATAGAGAGCGATTTTCTCCCGGTATGAAGTCCTCAGACGTTCAACAAACAGTCGGGTGAATATTTCCTGCTGCTCGTCTGTCAACTTGGGCCAGTGTTCTCTGCCTAATGCAAGTTTGGCCATTAGCGGAAAATCAAAAATCGGATTAACGAGTTTGTTGATTTTCTCTACCCGCGCTTCCTGATCGAGGTCTTTATTCTGATGACGGCATTCCACTTGGTTCGAATCAGTTTACTCGGGTCACTTGGGTAATTCGGATCTTCTGAATCCTTCTTACCTGCACTAACAACCTGAGACGCAATAAGGATAATTACAACAGCAATCCAAAAGCTTTTCATAGTCTTCTCCTTACCTTACTTGTGCTTCCATACTCAATCCAATTGTAATATCGGACAAAATACACTGCAAGCATGAAAATACACATTCAGCAACTTAATCTTCTTCACGCCGAGATTGTATAATCGCAACAGTACTGGTTCTCTCGCTATACGGCTCGACGCTCATACGCCCGATACAACAGATTCAGCTCAGCGGTCTTCGCATTATAGCTTTTCTGCAGTTCCATAAGCTGCTCGGGATTCTTGTATATCATCTCATCACCAAATCTTTCTTTCATACCGGCCAGTTCCTGCTCAAGCTCTATAATCAGCTCCTCAATCTGTTCGATAGAGTATTTATTGAAGCGTTTGAGTTCTTCAGGCGTCCGCGAGCGTGATTTGTTCCGGGCGCTGGCAGACCGACGCTTTCGAGAGCCGACAGCACGTGATTCCAACTTTTGCTGCTGGGCTTCTACCCGTTTGGCGACAAGCGATGCATAATACGAATATGCCGGTTTTGCATCGATAAATTCCGTCTTGCCAAGGCAGCGAGAGCCCAACTCATCCATGCCGACCACAATTAATTTATCAACAACACGGTCCAAAAAGTAGCGATCATGGCTCACAATAATCATTGTTCCGACATAATCCTCCAGCGCAGCTTCCAGCATCTCTCGGCTGGCGATATCCAGATGATTGGTGGGCTCATCCATAATCAGAACATCCGGATCTGCAAGAACCAGCTTGCAAAGCATCAGGCGATTGCGCTGTCCACCGCTCAAATACCCGCATTGTTTGAATACATCATCGCCGGTGAATAAAAAAGCGCCAAGTCTGTTACGAACCTGCTCCGACGAGAGTTTGGGATTGGCGCTCATAGCCTCATCTAAAACTCTCATAGAAGGATCCAGCACGGCGCCATGCTGATCGAGATATCCCACACAAAGATTCTTGCCCAAACGGATGCCCCCCTTCGACGGTTCAAGCTGACCGAGAATCAGACGTAAAAAGGTGCTCTTACCTGTTCCATTTGGGCCGGTAATACCGATGCGTTGACCGTTGAGAATATCAAATGTCAGATTCTCAAACAGGGTCAATTCGCCAAAGGACTTGCTCAGCCCCTCACAACGCAGAACAATGTCGCTTTTACTGTCTGTTTTGCCGAATGAGAAGTTGATTGTCTTCTGATTTGCAGGTTTTTCCAGAAAGTCGGGATTTTCCTTGAGGAGGCGCCTTAAGCGAGTCTTTCGCCCGCGAGCAGTACCGCGCATTCCCTCCTGGTCCTTGTTACGTGCAATGAAGTCCAATGTGCGCTCGACCATCTCGACCCGCCTAACGTGCTCTCGCTCCCGCTGCAGCTGCTCGGTCTGTTTAGTTTGCATATAGTTGCTGTAATTGCCGTTCCAAATGCGGGCCTGCCGGTTTTCAACTTCTATGATCTTACACGCTACTTTATCCAGTAAGCACCTGTCGTGACTGATAATAACAGCAGCACCATTATAGCCGGTCAGGAACTTCTCCAACCATTCGGTAGCCTGCAGATCAAGGTGATTGGTCGGTTCATCCAGCAGCAATAGGTCCGTATCCAGCATTAAAACCTGGGCCAGACCAAGGCGCGATAACTGGCCGCCACTTAGGGCCGAAGTCTTGACGTAATCCAACTCAGGTTCGAAACCCAGACCCGCCATAGTTTTGCGGATACGGATCTCATAAGCATACCCCCCTGCTATCTCGAAATCATGGCACAGGCGATCATACTTTTCCATCATAGTCTGCAAGTCCGAGCCGGCCAAGTTTCCCATTTCACCGGATACGGCGTGGATTTCACGCTGGAGCTTTAGCAGATGCTCGACGCTGGCGTGCATCTCTTCCATTACGGTTCGATTGCCGCCAAACGTAGTCTCCTGTGATAAGTAGCCGATATTCAGCGACCTCTGTTTGCTAACTTTCCCCATATCGGATTCGATCTCGCCGACGATCAGCCTTAAGATCGTACTCTTTCCAGAGCCGTTTGCCCCAACCATACCGACTTTTTCACCCGGATGAAGCTGAAGATTCAATTTATCCAGAACGACTTCCGGGCCGAAAGCTACATGAATGTCAGACAACGTTACTACAGCCATGAATCACTAACCATTTTATATCCATTAATAATACAAGCATTAAGCGGATATCATGTTCCCGATATTTGCTTGTTCATTGGACGCATTATATTATATCGTATGGAATAGTGAAAACAGAATCCGATGATGTCGACGATAAGGAGCTGATATCTGATGGCACAATATAAAGAAATTCGAAGAGCAGTATTATTTATAACCGTTTTGTTCACGTGCTTGTGTAATTACTCTCTAAGGGCGGGTGATTCACAACAACACGATAAAGAATCCAATACCAAGTTTACAAAATACATGATAGTCGTTACCGGCGGAGAACTGCTCTCTGGCGTTTATCCGGATGGGCATACCTACTTTATTACCAGAACCCTACGCCCATTGGGTATGGAATGCGTCGGCTCAATGAGTGTTGATGACAAACAAGCCGATCTTGTTGAGGCACTCCGTTACGCTACGAACAAAGCAAAACTTATTATCGTAACCGGAGGTCTTGGCCCGACCGATAATGACATCACTCGCGAAGCGCTGTCCGATTTCACGGGAATTACGCTGAAAGAGCACCCGGAAGCACTGCAGGAAATGGCTCGAAGATTCCGCCTCTCACCCGACCGACTCCGCGCGAATTTGCGCCGGCAGACACAAGCACCGATGGAAGGAACCTATTTCAGAAACACCGAAGGCACTGCCATCGGGCTCGTTTTCGAGAAGGACGATACCATAATTGTCGCATTGCCGGGGCCGCCTCGTGAACTGCAGGCCATGGTTCGTAACGAATTGGTGCCGTATCTGAGCCGGCGATTCGGTACACGACTGCCTGGCTGCTCATTGATGCTGCGGTTCGTTGGCCTCGGCCAGTCCCAGATCGATCAGACGCTTGAAGATAATGTGCCGCTGGCGCCAGATATTACGGTTTCATCACAGTTCGACGGCAGCCGGGTGGATTTTACCTTTTCGCTGCCTGAAGATACGCCGCAAGACCGGGTAAGGCTTCAGGAGTTGGAAAAAGAGATTATGAAACATCTGGATGAATATATTTATGCAGACAAAGAAACCTCGCTGGAAGAGCACGTCTTAAAGCTCCTGAAAGCCCGCGGCGAAACACTTACTCTGGCGGAAGCGGGCAGCGGCGGGACTCTGGCTGCAGCATTGAGCAACGCAGACCGGGACGGACAGATATTGGCCGGGGCATATATTGCACCAACTATGGAAAAATTGTATCACTTGCTCGGCATTAATAATAATAGCATCAGCAACATATCCGAAGAGCAAAGAACAACAAAGTTGGTCACAGCAGTAGCCGGCGCAACCGGAAGCCAATGTGTGGTTGTTGTCAGTGAAGCCCGGCGAGGCAAAAAAGGCACCCTTTATGTGGAGGCCGCTTTCAAACTGCCGGATGGACATATTGAAAGTCAGAAGGTTCAGCTTCGCGGAACCGGAGAACTGGCCCGCTCCAGGCTAAGCACACAACTGCTTGACCTGCTTCGGCGGAAATTAAAGTAAAGCTTGTTCGCTAATCATTCGTGATATGAGCAAAATAGATTGATTTCGACTTCTCGTATAAAACCTTGCCGTTAATGAGCGTCGTTTCCACAAATGTTTTATGGTGGAAGGGATGGCCGTCAAGAATGATAATGTCGGCGTCTTTTCCGACCTGCAGGCTTCCGACTCGGTCGGCAACGCCGATGATTTCGGCGGCCGTGATAGTTATTGCTTCCAGCGCGGTTTGCTCGTCGAGCCCGCCGCTTACGGCGAACGCCGCCTCCATAGGCAGTGCCATCATGTCACGCCCTACGACTCCCCATGTCTCAAAATACGTGCTCGGAGGTATAATCGCGAATTTGACACCGCCCTTCTTCAAAATAGCAGCATTTTCCAGAGTCGAACCGGACGGTCCTGAGATATCTTCGTTCGGACGTCGCTTCTGACGGGGCGTGATAATAACGCGGACGTCTCGCTTGGAAATCTCTTCAGCAACAATCCACGCTTCATCAGCATTCGCCAACACCATCCGGATTCCGAATTCATCAACGAATTCCAAAGCCGCCAGGATGTCACCTGTAGTAGAGGCCGGTATTACCGCTGGCACTTCCCGCCGTAATAGCCGGAAGTATGCATCTAGGTCGCGGGGTTTCTTTGGCTCTGCAGCCTTATTTTTGCCCTTAGCTTGCTGATATTCCGAAAGTTTCCGCAGGTAATTCTGTGCTTCTCGAAGATTCTGCTTAAATGTGGTTTTACGCAACCAATCTCTGTTGGAAATCATAACCGGCTGCACAACCGACTCTTTGACCAGCATTTGATCCACATCCCCATAGGAGGCTTTGATGACAGCTGTTATTCCTCCGATGGGACTATCGCCCGATGGCCGACCGGTCGATACCATACTGGTCGTGATGCCCGATGCAAGTGCAAGAGAGACACTGAAATCAAACGGATCGAGAGAATCAGCGATTTTATTGATGTCGGGGTAGCCAATAACACCGAACTCAGCGCCGACTCCGATTAAACCGGGCATAACGACTTTTCCACCGGCGTCAATTACTTTGGCTTTTTCAGGAATTGCGATATTTTGTCCGATGTCGGAGATTTTTCCGTCTTCAATTAGGATTATGCCGTTCTTAATAATCCCACCAGTGATTGTGTAGAGGTCGCCGCCTTGAATTGCCGTGACATCTTCTGCTGCCGATAGCGGTGAATTGATAAATATCATCGATAACGCTGATATAAATAAAAGTATAAGCACGATATGACGTATATGTTTTTTACTCATCGATGGTTTCTCCCAACGGAGCTTTATGAACAACCTTGCCTTCGATCATCACCTTGTCGATTGTAGTTCCGACGTCCAGTGGATCACCGCTTAGAACCAGGAGATTCGCATCCTTACCGACATCCAGACTTCCCAACCGGTAGTCAATTCCCAGCATCTCAGCAGGATTGATGGTAATTGCTTTTTTAGCGATTTCCCTGTTCAATCCGGATTTTACCAGCTCTGCTATTTTTCTAAGAAAATCCTCGTGTCCCCCCACGTTGTCGCTTTCAGGCTTTAATGCAATTTTAACCTCAGCTTCGGCCAGCATTCTTGGAACATTTATGCGGTTGAGCGTGTTTCTCTCGAAGTCTATCTCTGCCGGAAGAATCACCTGGATTTTTCTTTTGGCAAGCTCTTTTGCAATCAGATGAGTTTCCGTGCCGGCAAGCAGCACCAACTTCATTTTGTCATAAGGTTCGAGAAGCTTGAACAAATGCAGCATCTCACCTGGTAAATTACACATCACGAATGTAGGCACCTTGCCTTGTAGAGCATCAACGAGCGGCTGAACTTTCGGATCCGTGGAATCTGTCTTGCTTTTTGCAGAATCCAGAGCAGACTTTATAACACTGTTCACTTTGTCATTTGCCTGGAAATAAATCGTCACAAATCCGGATTCAGCAACTATCATCTCCTGAGGATTTTGTCCGGTCGGCCGTATTATTGCTCCCTGACCGGTAATACCCGGACTGGGACGACCGCCGAATATATAACCATAACCGGAATAATACCTCACAATTCCACTCTCGCCCGGGAGTAATCCTATGGTCGTGAATCCAGCTCCGAGAACGTGTTTGTATTGGTCCTGATGAGGATATAATTCATCGATGACACGGTAGTGCGGATTAGACGCCGGACCACCAGTCGCTGGCCGCGACAATCCGATCCGCGATGATGGATTTACAAGGCCGGGAAAAACCGTCTTGTCAGGCATATCGAGAAGCTCCGCAGTTTCGGGAATTTCGACGTCGTTTCCAATAGCTTTAATCCTGCCGTCGACTATAACGACAATGCCATTCTCAATCACACCGGATGTAACGGTATCGACTCGGTCGGCCTTGATAGCAATTATCTCTTCGGCCGTGGCCTGGATCGAAATACCACCTGCCAATATACAGAAAAGGATATAGCGACATATATTCCTCATATTATGATTCCTTCTCACGAGAAGCAGTTTTCCCCTTGCACACCAGGTCGATCCCTTTTCGCTGATATATAATTTTACCATTAATCATGACAAGATCAACCGGAGATGTATGGTCAAGCAGGCTCCCTTTTTTTATGACAATGTCGGCGTCTTTACCAACCTCGAGAGAGCCAACGCGATCATCTATGCCGAGAGCACGGGCCGAATTGATGGTAATGGCTTTTAAAGCCTCCCTGTCATCGAGCCCGAAGTGGGCCGACATTGAGGCCTGAAACGACAGTTCCTCTTGCGGAGCAATATACGAACTCCATCCAACCGCATCGGTATTGATTGAGAGTTCCTTGACGCCTGTTTTTGCATATTCGGCTCCCATTCCATGGAAACGACCATCGAAAGTGGGCCGGGAAAATTCAACTGTTCGCGGACCGATATTTATAAAGACGCTATCGCGTTTCGCCGCTTGCTCACCAACGACGTAACCACCGTATGCCGTATGTGTAGGAATGACCTTCAAATTGTTTTCATCACTAAACATGCGAATCGTCTGCATAACACCCCAGCCGGAGTATGTGTGTACTATTGTCGGCATATCGCCGTTGATAGCCTTTCGCATCTTCTCAAGTTCCAGTTTTAATTTTGGCTTTTCTTTTAGCTCGCCCCGGTCATATGCCCGCCATGACTCGGTGTACTCTTTTGCCTGTCGCAGGATTTGCCTCATATACCAGGACATTCCCATACGCGTAGCACCAAGGTCGCCGGCACGACGTTCCGGATTAAAGGCCTGCGTCATTTTCATTGCACCGTACTCGCGAAGAATCATCTTTTCAGGATCAGATGGATCAAGTTTTATAATCACGGTGAATCCTGCGAAGTTTGTCCCACTTCCAGGCATTATATGGACTGTAGTGACGCCCCCTGTCACAGCCTTTTCGAAGCTGATGTCTTCGGAGTTGACGCCGTCGCCGATTTCCAATTCGGGATTGATCGGCGTGACCATATCGTTGCCTCCACCTTCGAGGACGCCCATGTGCGTATGTGCCTCGACAATACCCGGCGTGACCCATCTGTCCGAAGCATTGATTACAGTATATCCTTCCGGAATTTGGATATTCGATGCCGGCCCAAGAGCTTCTATCTTTTCGTTATTGATGAGAATGACGCCGTTATTGATAACACCTTTGCCGGTAACAAATTCCTCACCCGGCGCCATCGTCAGGATCTTGCCCACTTTTATGGCATACTTCGGCCCAGCCGGTTCATCATCGGCAATTGATGAACCGGCGATTAAAAACGTAAGAATAATCATCGCAATGGAACATAAATGTTTCATTTGAGTAATTATGATTATTTCTCCTTCGAGACTAAATTTACGCCCTTGCGTTGATAAACGATTCTGCCATTAATCAGCACAAGATCTACCGGAGCTGTTACATCAAGCAGGCTCCCTTTCTTGATGACAATATCAGCATCTTTACCCACTTCCAACGAGCCAATGCGATCATCGACGCCGAGGGCCCGGGCCGGTTGGATGGTAACGGCCTCCATTGCAATCATTTCATCCAGACCGTAATGGACCGACATAGACGCCTGGAAGGCCAACTCCTCCTGCATTCCCCATCCGACAGCATCTGTATTGATCGATAAATTCTCCACGCCGCGACTAATATATTCGGCACCCATCCCATGAAATCTGCCGTCTATCGGAGCACTCCAGCCCCGAAAATCGACAAGCCGCGGACCAATATTGACGTGGATCTTCTGCCGTTTCGCCGCCTCCTCGCCGGCCATGTATCCACAAAATGATGTATGGGTAGCGATTGTGTCCATCTGATACTCATCGTGAAACATCTGCATGCTCTCAAGGATACCCCACGGTTCGGCGCTATGAACTATAGCGGGGATTTCCCCATTGAAAGCCTTTCGCATGTTTTCCATCTCTGGTTTATAGGCAGGCTTTTCCCCGTTCTGTCCGCTCTTGTATGATTTCCAGGATTCCACGTATTCTTTAGCCTGATTGAGAATCTGTCGGAGCATCCAGGCCATACCCATACGTGTTAATCCCAAGTCGCCGGCTCGCCGTTCCGGGTTATAAGCCTGTGCAATTTTCATCGCCCCGATTTCACGAACAATAGCTTCCTCAGGGTGCGAGCAGTCGAGCTTGACAATAACCGTAAAACCGGCAAGGTTGGTTCCGCTGCCCGGCATAGTATGAATAGTAGTTACCCCCCCTGTCACGGCCTTTTCGGCAGCGATATCCTCTAGGTTGACGCATTCGTCGATTCGAAGCTCGGGATTGATCGTGGTGACCATATCGTTGAATCCGCCCTCGACGGCAATATGAGTGTGCGCTTCGACAATGCCCGGCATGACCCATCGGTCTGATGCATCAATAACACCGTACTCCTCAGGGATAGTGACATCCGATGCCGGGCCGAGAGCTTCAATTTTGCATTTGCTGACAAGGATCACGCCGTGATTGATAACACGACGGTTCGCATCGGAATCTTTGGCCAACGCCATCGTTAAAATCTTACCGGCCTTTATCGCATACGGCTTCGGCGCACCTTCAGTAACAACTCCAAACTGAAGCACAGACAAGATAATGATTATAGCTGTTGAGCTTATTTTCATTATTCTCTTTCAAAAACAATCCGTCCGTTCACAATGACTTTTTCCACCCGGCTTCGAAAATCAAACGGCTCGCCGGACAGGATGACCAAGTCGGCATCTTTGCCCTCATCTATGCTCCCGATTCTATCGTCCACATGTAAAAGTTCCGCCGGATAAGTAGTGACTGCTCGAAATGCGTTGTCTTTATCCATTCCGTATCGAACAGCGTAAGCAGCGTTCATCGGTAAATACCGCGTTCCCGATGTGGCGCTTGTATGCAGAGCAACGCGAAGCCTGCTTTGAGTCAGCTTCTCGGCATTGTTTATCGCTTTTCCCTTTTCATATAGGAGGATATCAGGGCCGACAGCAATGCCGACATTGTATTTTCTCAATTCATCGGTAACTCGAAATCCATCTTCGCCGCCAAGAATGACGACGTCGAGGTTGTATTCATCCCGAAACACTTTCAGCGTATTGCGAATTTCATCGGCCCGTCCGGCATGCACGAGTGCCGGCATCTTGCGCTTGAAGAGCCCTCTCAGCAATTCAAGATTTGTATCACGCCGAGGACGCTGGGGCTCCTTGAGAGCATCTTCTTCATCCGAGTCTTTATCTTCCTTGTCATCGTTTGTGTCTTTTTCGTATTGCCGGCGGCGCTCGTATTCCTCAAAGGCGCGTTCATACTCGTCCCACTTCTCGGCATATTCTTTTGCCCTTTTCAAAAGGTCGCGCGCCTGCCAGATTTGCGTCATTTTTGCACTTGACCCAAGCATCGAGAATTTCACAGCGGCGTATTCTTTGACAACCATATCCTTCGTGCGGTCGCCGGTCAGCTTTATCAAAGCGGCATTCCCGCTGACAAGCCCACCGGTTTCCGGAGCCAGAAGGACCGAAGTGACTCCGGAATGCAAAACATCCCGGAAGGCTTCATCGTTCGGCTTGATGGCATTGGTGATACTCACGTGACGTACGCTGTCTGAACCGCTCGTCGGAGATGCCGGATTCATTCTAACCGGTTCACTTTCCCAGTGCAGTCCAAGATGTGAATGGATATCTATCAGCCCGGGTATGACAACACTTTGGATTGCATCGATAACGGTCGCCTTCTCTGGGATATCTTTTGGTTTGCCTACGTAATCAATTTTGTTGCCCTTAATGAGAATCAGACCGTCGCTGATCGTCCCGCGGCTCGCCGTTAGAATCCTGCCAGCACGAATTGCTGTTATGGATTCCTTCTCTACGTGCTCTTTTTCCGGCTCCATTTCCAGACGCGAGTAAACTACTTTGCCATCAATGAGCGTTTTATCAACAACAGCTTGAATGTCGAACGGCTCAGACGTCATGATGACAAGATCAGCGTCCTTGCCCGGTTCGATGCTTCCGGCACGATCCGCTATCCCAAGAATTTCCGCAGGTGTAATCGTTATTGCCCTTAGAGCTTCTTCCGGCGACAATCCCTGGCTGACTGCATAGCCAGCAACAAATTGTAGGTCTCCTATCGTATCATCCGTCGGCGCCGAAAGCGCGAATTTAATGCCCGCCTCGGACAGAAGCTTTGCATTAGCCGGATTCACGCGTCCAAGCATGATATCCCGAGTGTCGTCCTTCGAATACTGCCGGCCGGGCTCGAACGCACCGGTGACAACCACAGGTGCATCGCTCCATTTAATCTGGTTAATAACGCTGTAAGCTTCCGTGCCGCCTTCGATAATAAGTCTGAGGTTGAAAACCTCGCTGAAAAGGATTGCATTGCGGATATCCTGAGCGTTATGGCAATTGATGCGGACAGGTAGCTTGCGCGTCAAAGCCGGCAGCAGAGATTCCATTTTCCAGTCGATTTTTCGTGGGCGGTCGTTCAAGTACTGCTGGGCCTGTCCGAAGACGCTTCGCAAAACGGCCAGCTCACCCATCCTCGTTGTCGGCAATTGTTTCTCCTGTGGCACCATGGGATGGCATGGATCCGGAGGAATCGGTGGATTCCACAATGCTGGCGGATTCTTCGGTAATTCCCCGAGTGTAATGCGAAGTGCCGAACTGTCTTTTAGACGGCGTTTAGTAACCGAATCGCCGGCAAGTTTTACAACCGAGCCGACACCGCTTACTAATCGCCGTTGGCCCGGTGAAACATAAACTGTTGTCACGCCTCCGGCCAGCATCCGTCGATATCCGGGGTAGATGTCGAAGGCTCCGCCGTAGAAGTCGAATGCATCGACGGCTCGAATGTCCGGCGTTACCGACTCTTCATCATCCCGGGCTAGTTCCGCGAGCGTCGTAAAAGCATCGATGAGTCCCGGAATAATCACCATATCCCTGGCATCCATAACCTCAGCGTCATCAGGGACCGCTATGTCCTTTCCTACGGCTTCTATCTTGCCGTCCCGAATCAGAATTATGCCGTCCTGAATCGGCGCAGAACTGACCGGATAGATCGTTCCTGCCTTAAGAGCGATGACGGATGTCTCCTCGGCTCTTACGTCCGGAACAAGCAATGCAGCGATAAAAACGAAAATCGCAGTCACATAGAATTTCTTTCGAATACTGAAATGTCTATTGTGTATATTCATAACTAAGGCTCATCCTTGTATGTCACACAATCAGGCCTGAATCGTTTAATCAGTGTCTTTCGGTTCCTGTATTTTTAACGGCGGCTCCAGTAACTTTTTCAACCGCTCATCTTTCGCCCGCTCATAGACAATCTCACCGGCAATCATAACCTGATCGACCCAGGTCTGTGCATCCAATGGGTCGCCCGTCAGAAAGAGCAGAGTAGCTTCTTTACCAGTTTCTATACTTCCGAGGCGGTTATCGACACCAATGAACTGAGCGGGATAAAGTGTGATGGATTTCAATGCCTCGGCTCGTTTCATTCCATACTTAACCGCGGTCGCCGCCTGATACCAGAGATAGCGGCTGCCGTATTGCGAAGTATCGGTCTGGAACGCGAACTTTACGCCGGCCCTGTGGAAAATCATCGGAATAACTTTCATCTCTTCTTCATTCGTCTGCTCGTTGGTTTCCCAGATGATAAGCTGAGGTGCCAAAACGACCGGAAGTTTGCTTTTGGCGATAAGATCGGCGGCTTTATAACAATCCGGGCCAAGCACTAAAACAGTTTTTAGCCCATGCGTTTTCTGAATCTCTAATGCTTTTGGCACATAGGCTGCCCGGTTGCAATAGATAAATGCTGTGAGCTTTTTATTCAAAAGATCGACCATTGACTGTTTGGTCACGTCAATTTCTTCATCAAAAGGTTTTTTCTCCTCTTCATCATCTGCCTTTCTCTGCTCGTAATCTTCAAGGTAATCCTTCAGTTCGGACATGTATCTTCTAAATCTCTGCATATGCCCCATACGACTGGTGTTTGGGCTCGGTAGTAATGAGATTTTCAAACCTGTGTAACGTTTAATAAGCATCGCTTCGACAGTTCGGCCGTAAGGTTTGACGATGGTTCCCGTGCCGCCCAGCAGCGTATTGTTGCCGGGCAGGATAAGCATAGCCACAACGCCATCACGTAGCGAATCTTCGAAAAAAGTGCTGATCGGATCGATTGAATCGAACGTCGAAATAAAAGGCACTTCCGGCATGTTTTCATTTTCCCTGTCCAGACCGCTCGACGTATGAGCCATCACGAAACCGGGCATGACCACCTGGTCCTTTGCTTCGATGACAAAAGCGTCCCATGGGACATCAACGTCCTTGCCGACGGCCTTGATCGTTCCGTCTTCGATTAAAATCACGCCATTTTTAATGTCCTCGCCGGCGATGGTAATGATCCGGCCTGCTTCAACAGCAAGCTTCCTGCGAACCGGCGCTGCATGCGTTATAGAGCCGGTGATAACCACAATTAAAAACATCGAAATAAATGTTATATGAGACCTGGATTTCATAACGTCTCTCCTGATGTCTACTGATAGACAGTTTTACCGTTTAGAATGACTTTCTCCACTCGTGTTGTCACATCCAGTGGATCGCCGCTGAGAACGACAATATCAGCATCCTTTCCTTTTTCAAGACTCCCCACCCGCTCGGCGACGCCGAGAATTTCAGCCGGCGTGATCGTGATGGCTTTCAACGCTTCGTCGCGGTCCATGCCATGCCGAACGGCAAACGTCGCAGCCGTTAAGATGTCGATTGTATCGGGCTGCCCTCCGGATCCCAGAGCCACTTTTACTCCGACTTCGGCAAGGATGCCGGCATTGTTCCAGTTCACCTGCCTGCCCTCGCGGTATTGGCCTATACTCCCCGGATAGTAGTAGAAGGGGCCCAACACAACCGGGATTTTTCTTTCGGCTAATTGCTCGGCGACTCTGTAGCCCTCGGTGCACTCCTGAAAGATCAGTTTCAAACCATATTCATCCGCGACTTTCAGTGCGGCACGAATTACAATAGCCCGGCGGGCATTGACATGAATGGGAATCTCATCCTTCAACACCTCCGACAGTATGGCCAGATTTGGATCGCTTATTGGTTCAGTGTCAGCTTGCTGCTGGGCATCGAAAAAACTCTTTCGTAGCATCCAGATTATCGCCATCCGGGTGCCAGGTCGTCGATAGTAGAAATTGACCGCTGGTTCCCGCCTGGGGATGCGATTTCCCTGAGTCGGATCCATGTCCATCACAACTGTCAATGCCGCTTCGTCTTTGATGATCATTTGCTGTGGAATGTTGCCTGTGGGCTTAACGACAACACCCAACCCACTGATGACATTCTGACGGCCCGGAGAGATAAATAATGTTGTCACTCCGGTTTGAACGACACGCTTTATAACTTTGCTCTGTGGATCCAGGGCATCTGAGATCCGAAGAGTCGGCGTTATCTCGCTGGACTGCTCGTTCAGATCTCCGCGAACCGGTTGTACGGCACTGGCATCTACAAATCCCGGCATAACAACGCTCTTGCCAGCATCAATTACGGTTGCGTTTTCGGGAATCTCAATCCCCGTGCCGATATCCGCAATCTTTCCGTCTTCGATTAAGATGACACCATCGGTAATCGGCTCGCCCGATATCGTCAGAATCCTGCCGGCCTTGACTGCAGTTACCTCAGCCCATCCAGGCGCGATAAATACCGTCACAAGCAGCAAAAAAGTCAGTAAAATGACGTAGATTCTCATTCTTCCAGCCTTTGATACACAATATTGCCATTGATTATAACCATCTCAATGCTGGATGCCGGTTGCAACGGGTCACCATTGAGAATCACAAGGTCAGCATCCTTACCTTCGGAAATGCTTCCGAGGCGGTCGGCGACACCGAGTATTTCAGCGGCATTAATAGTCAAACCTTTCAACGCAGCCTCCTTATCGAGTCCGTACTTCACAGCAAGGATTGCAGAGGTCCTCAGATCGTTTAAATCGGTCCTCGGGGCAAGTGATGCGAAAGCAAGCTTAACACCGCTGCCAGCCATCTTACCAACACGCTTTAAATCCTTATCTTTGCTGGAAAGAAGCAGCGGAGGATATATCACCGGCAGATCCCGCTTGGCAATCATATCCGCAATTTCATCGCCCTGCCCTGCTGCTACAAGGACCGCATTCAAATTGTATTGATCAATTATTGCCATCGCAGAAGCAATTTCATCAACAGTGTGCGCCCAAATATAAGCAGGCAGATTTGCGTCCACTACGCGATTGAGAACCTCAAGACGTGGATTGAAGCCTTCCTGATAAACCTTTGCCTCATTCAGCTGTTCTTTGACCAGTTCTATTAGTCCGGCTCGTGATGTCGGCTCACGGTCGAACATCAAAGCCTGATTCATCAATGAAAACTCGACACCTGCACTGCGCTTCAACACCCAGTCGTTTGCCTTGCTCGTATCCAGCTTCACTACAGCGGGCTGACCACCCACCGGATTCCTATAGCCCGGCGCCAGCATAACTGTTGTTACTCCGGAGCTAAGGGCTTTTTTGACGTCTTTGCTATGCGGATTGAAGGCATCGAGAATCAGCATGTCGGCAGCTATAGCCGCAACAGTCTCATCCATTTCACTAAAAATATCCAACGACAAACCGATATGACAATGGCCGTCAATAATACCCGGAATTATATTCTTGTCCGACATATCCAGGATGTTGACTCCTTCCGGAACATCAACCTCTTGGCCGACGGCTCGTATCTTGCCGTTATCGACGATGATAATGCCGTCTGTGATGACGCCGTCTGTTACCGTCCATATTTTACCCGCCCGTATCGCAATCACCTGCGGCTCATTGCCGAAACTCGTTAGGCAAAGGGAAATGCTCAACACAATCAGAAAGCTCAGAAACCTTTTCTTAATCACTGCTGGTCCTTCCTTTCAAAAACAGTTTTGCCTTCTATCAAAACCATTTCGATCCGGCTGAGTGTATCCAATGGATGGCCGCTTAGTATCACGACGTCAGCATCTTTACCAACCTGCAGGCTGCCTATTCGATCCGCCACGCCAAGGATCTCGGCGGGAGTCAATGTCACCGCCCGCAGCGCCATACCTTTGTCCATACCGTTCCCCACGGCTATCGCTGCTGCTAAAGCAACGAATTTCGAGCTTGCTCCGTCCTTGCCGGAGACACCAAGCGCCAGCTTGACGCCTTTTTCGGATAAGATCGCGGCATTCCGGACATCATGGTTACGGTATTCCAATCTCGGCATGTCATTAAAAGAAGTAGAAACAGGCCCGAGAATAACAGGAGCTTTACTCCGGGCAATTTCCTCGGCGATCATATAACCCTCAGTACACTTATCCAAAATCAGCTTAAAGTCAAATTCATCCGCCAGGCGCAGCGCATTTAGGATGTCCGTTACACGGTGAGCTTCGATCTGGAGCGGAATTTCTTTGCTCAGGACTTTTGCAAGGACTTCATGGGTCGGGTCGAGGCGGAAGCGAGCAGGCCGTTTTGGTTTGTCAATTTTCTCAGCAGGCTTTGTCTCTTTTTTCTTCTCATACTCCGCCATTTTCTTATCGTATTTAGCCACCTCTCGCTCATACTTTTCTTTGTTGTGCATGTATATTTTCGTCTCAAGCAGCGCTTCCCGAATTGATGAATAATCCCCCAAACGCCCCAGAGAGGAGGATTCATTATTCGCAGAGACGCCGATGGCCGCCTTGACGGCGATATTATCCTTCAACAGCATCTCACCGACATCCTTCGAGCCGTTAAGTTTCAAAACCGCACCGCTACCACCGATTAAGCTGCGCGAGCCCGGCGTAATATAGATGGCCGTAACACCTTGAGCCGCCACTTCCGGAGATTCTTCAATATATGGATCAAGTCCGTCAAGGATACTCAACTCGGGAGCGATCGTGCGGCTCTCATTCAGTTCGCTGTCAATAACAAACAGCCGGGACTGGACATCAATCATACCCGGCATGACAAATTTGCCATTTGCATCAATTACCCTAATATCAGAGTCGACAGCGATGTTCTGCCCCAGTGCAGCAATCTTCCCATCTTTTATCAGGATTGTGCCGTTCTCTATTGGGGCGTCATTTATTGGAAGAATTGTGCCGGCTTTGATTGCAATCTCCTGCCCACTCAATGTGCCGACAGAAATAAATAGCAAGAACAAAGATGCAAGTATGGCAATCCTTTTAATGCTTTTCATCTCTATTCCCTGTAAATATATCAGACTAACTCCTTTTAGCATTACCCATCGGCTGTGTCAACCAATTTTCTTGAAAATTATCGCTAAAAATATAGGACCACATCAACGAGATTGTGACCATTGAAGCTCAAAGTTAGATAGTTTATAATCAGAGAACGAATGTCGGGCTGTCGGAACATTACAACAGGCCAGCCGGCAAAAATTTCTGGAGAAAGGAACAATTAAATGAATAGACGCGAATTCTTAAAGATGGCTGCAGCAGGAGCCCTGGCAGGAGTGAGCAGAGTTTCATTCGGCTCCGCGAAAACCGCCAGGCCCAACTTCGTTTTCATTATTGCCGACGACTGCACTTTCCGCGACATCGGCTGCTACGGCGGCCAGGCCTATACTCCCAACATAGACAAGCTCGCATCCGAAGGGATTCGTTTTACGCAGTGCTTCCAGTCGGCACCGATGTGCTCGCCGACCCGGCACAATATCTACGCTGGTCTCTACCCGGTAAAAAGCGGCGCCTACCCGAACCATACATTCGCAAAAGACGGCACCAAAAGCGTTGTCCACTATCTCAAGCCGCTCGGATATCGCCTGGCCCTGAGCGGCAAGAAACACATCAATCCGCCGGAAGTATTTCCCTTCGAGTATTCGGGAAAAGGAAATAATCCCGACTTCGAAGCTATCGACAAGTTCATAAGCGAATGCAAAGAAAGCGGCACTCCTTTTTGCCTTTTCGCATGTTCCAACGAGCCGCATACGCCATGGAACAAGGGCGAACCCTCACGGTACGACGCCGCCAAACTGAAGCTGCCGCCCTACTTCGTCGATACAGCAGAGACGCGAGAGAACATGACGAGGTATCTGGCCGAGATTACCTATTACGACTGGCAGGTCGGCCAGGCCCTTGCTTTGCTGGACAAATACGCCCTGTCGGACAACACGCTCGTCATCGTCGTCAGCGAGCAGGGCTCGAGTTTCCCCTTCGGCAAATGGACCTGCTACGATACGGGGCTGCAATCGGCCTTCATCGCACGCTGGCCCGGCAAGATCGAGCCCGGTACTGTCAGCGATGCTTTGATCGAATACGTTGACGTCCTGCCGACGTATATCGAGGCCGCTGGCGGTTCGCCCCAGGCTGTGCTCGACGGCAAGAGCCTGCTGTCGGTCCTTAAGGGCGAAACAACAGAACATAAGCAATACGTCTTCGGCGAGATGACAACCCGCGGCATAAACAATGGCTCGGACTATTTCGGCATCCGTTCTATCCGTTCGGCCAGGTTCAAATATGTCTGGAATTTCACGCCGGAAATCAAGTTCCAGAACGCCTGCACCAATTCGAAAATCTTCGAATCTTGGCGTAAAAAGGCCGAAAATGACCCCGATGCCGCTGAAAAAGTTCGCCGCTACGAGCACAGGCCGGGCGAAGAACTCTACGATGTCGAAAAGGACCCGTACGAATGGCACAATCTTGCCGATGACCCACAATACGCGACAATCAAAATGCGAATGAAAAAGCGTCTGCTTGAGTGGATGAAGGAAATGGGCGACAAGGGCCAGCAGACCGAGCTTGAGGCACTCGAGCATCAGACCAGAAATAGAAATAAGAAATCCCAAATCTCACCTCAAAAACGTAAAAAAAGGAAATAAAAAACAGCCAAAACAAGACAAAAACGAAACGACATATTCGCAAGGCTCACCGGCCGGTTAAAAAGCCGTTTTTTATGCCGTTTAGAGGGCGTTTCAGATTAGGGAAAAGCCAAGCGAATATATCTCTAAAAAATTTTTATCATGCGGGCAATTTTTCTCTTGACGAAGGCGAAAAATTTTACGAACCTTCCCATTTTTATGTCGTAAGTGCTTTTTGATAGTGAATATATGGTGGGTTTGAAAAGAGCGAATTGCATTGTTTCTGAAGCGTTCGGAAGCGTTTGCTCTAAAAAGCCCTGGTTTCAGTTGACTCTTGGAAAGGAGTTGATTATGTGGGATGACGATCCCGACATTATGGATGCTTACGAAGAATATGATTACGAATGCGACTCTGATGACGGACTGGACGATTTGGCGTTCGATTCCGTCGTTGCAGCGGACCTTGAAGACGGTGCATTCGATAAAGACGGCGATTTTTTTGACGACGAAGATTAATTTCATACAATAACGACC
>WOR8_10001569_pt1 | contig 23090 bp, 26 predicted proteins | sample DeeMarSeWOR38_10_FD_19890 | JGI IMG/M metagenome (IMG submission 19890) | reverse complement strand
TTGGGCTTTAGAAAATTCAGGATCTCTTCTGGATTTATCTCTTTTGTCACTTCCATTTGTTTTGCTTCTTCAGCCATAACTAAGCTCCTTTGACTTCAATATTATCGTGCTGCCAGAGCACTTGTGTTTCAATCTAATATGTGAACAGAAGCACCTCTTTCCCTGCCTTCATATATGATTTTCTACGTTTTATAGTCGCTCCAGGGGGTTTCATCACACGGAATATCCTCTTCTTCCAAATTCCACGCCAGTCGCCCCGCGTGAGAAAAAGAAAAGGATGAAATGGGAAAGCTTGGTAAAAGGGATCAGAATAAGCATGATTTCAGCTGAAAGCATATGAATAAGCATCATGTTGTGCTCAAAGAACCCAATACTGTCCAGGGTTCCATGGGTGAGGAAATACCCGGTCATGAACGGTAGTGCCGTAACAACCAGTATGAAATAGTCTGAAAACGTGGAGAGCAGACGGATATCCGCGGAGAAGATCCGCCTCAGCAAAAAGAAGATGGCAATGGCGAGAAAAATGAGGGTCATCCAGTCGGCCAAACCATCGGGAATCGGTGTCCATGACCACTCAAAACGGGATTCCTCCCAGAGCGAAATATGACCGGCCAACCAGATGGGGACCACAATCAGGCAGATATGGAATATGTAGGCCAGAGGCCAGAATACAGGATTTTTGGCCACGTCCTTGTTAATGGGCAATAACCACCGGCCAAATGTGGCAAGGACATACTTCCAGCTGAAATGTTGGTAGATGATCTTATCTGTCTTTCGTGAGACGGTAAAGAAAAGTGCAGCCCTCAGGAGGCTGCCGATAATAAAGGTCAAAAAGGCAATCCACAACAAAGGGCCTTCCACAAATGAATAAAAATCCATGATTCCTTCGATCTCCTTCCCCAATGATTAATCACTTCAAAAAGCCCGACCTATGATGGCCGCGAAAGCCAAGGTGGGAGTTACTAATGGCCGCACAGCAGGGTCTAAACGTCTATCCTGTGCATTGAGGGTAGAAACCTCAATAAACTCCAGCGAGGGTGAAAATCATAGAATTCAGAACATCCCTCTGGAAAAGAGTGGAGTTTTATGTGATTTGTTAGGCTCGGCGTCCCCGCACGCAGGATATCCTCAAAACGGCCTCTTTGAAGCTCTCATTGTGGGTGAAAGGGTGAGGCCAAATGAGGGTTTTACCGACCGGAGAGGGGACTAGATTGCAAAAATGGGGTTAACCATTGCCTGGCTGGAGCTCTACTTTGAATTCGTTAATTACACATTTATAATATATAAAGTCAATAGGAAAATAAAAGGGGACATGGCCTTCTTTTTCCACAAGTTTCCACGTGGGCGTTTCCCTTTGCGGGGAGGGTTCTTTAAAAGGGATTTATATGTCTGATGCGAAGATAGGAGACATCCACATCCATTATGAGGAATATGGTGAAGGTCCGCCTGTCATCATGATCTTGGGTCTGGGTCAAGATACAGCCACGTGGGAATTCCAGGTATCGGATTTCTCAGAACATTTCAGGCTCATTCTCTTGGATAACCGGGACTCAGGCAAAAGCTCGAGCGGTCCAGAGATCTACACAACGGAGACCATGGCACGGGATATCCTTGGGCTCATGGACCATCTGGGGATGGCACGGGCGCATATCCTGGGAACGTCTATGGGAGGCATGATTGCCCAACAGGTGGCCCTTATGGCTCCTGAGAGGGTCATAAGCCTGGTGCTGGCCAGCACAGCCTCATGGGGAGAAGGTTGAATGAGGGTGTTCTACGGCTCCTGGCAGGAGTCCCTGAAAAGATCCGGCAGATCTGATGAGGATCCGATGGTTATGCCCTGGCTCTTCTCCAAGCCCTTTCGTAAAAAACATCCTGAAAAAGTGAGGGAAATCAAGGCCCGTCTCACAGGGGGGTATCTTGCCAGGAACTCCTCAGCATTTGAAAGGCAAATGAAGGCCAATGTCACTCACGATGTCAGGGGCCAATTGAACCGAATCACTGTGCCCACTCTGATCCTGGTGGGAAGACAGGACGAGTTGACGCCCCCTCGAATGGCAAAGGAGTTGGAAGCAGAAATGCCCAACGCGAGACTGCTCGTCTTGGAGCAGGGAGGTCACGGCCTGTATTGGGAAGTCCCCAAGCTTTTCAATAAAGCTGTCTTAGACTTCTTAAAGGCGCAGAAGTGAAGCAAAACGGGGAAGGGCGAGTGATTCAACGGCGCAGGCGCTCATCCCCACAAAAGACCAACAACTCCGAATCCTCACCCCTGCAGGCCAAGGTCATATTCAATGCCTGCGCAAATTCAACCGCCAGCGCCGTTGGCCGTGAAAAACTGATCAATATGGGGAGACGGGCTCTGCCCGCCTTTTGGACAAGCTCATAACTGATGCGAGAGGATAGGACGGCCAAACTGGCTCTTCCCAGTTGTCCATCCATAAAGACCTTTCCGATGGCCTTATCAAGGGCATTGTGACGACCCACATCTTCTGCCACTGCCATCACATTAAATTGGGAATCATAGATCATAACCGCGTGAGAGCCGCGCGTCTTCTCATAAAGTTCCTGGTGTTGGGCGAGCTTGTCTGCGCATTCAATGGCCTGGCTCAATTTGATGGTGGCCTCATTCGTGATGGGAGTTACAGTGCGGCTTATATCTTTTATCATTTCCTTGCCACAGATGCCACAACTGGTTTGGCTGATAAACCCTTTCCGCTTTAGCAGGTCAGCCACCTTTTTTCGTCTTTCAGGGTGCAGACTCGCTGTGACCACGTTAGGATCCATGTCTTCGCAATAGCCGATGGTGGTGAAATCTTCGGGTCTATCCACCAGGCCTTCCCCGAGGCAGAAGCCTGCCACGTGGAAGATCTCTTGGCCAGGGGTGCGCATGACGACTGAATAGGGCTGACCTTCAATAAGGATGGAAAGGGGCTCTTCTCCAATGAGGTCCTGTGTACTAGCGCGACGGGCATCCCCTTCATATTGGAAAAAGGGAACCGTATGATGGGATTCGGTGCTATTCATATACCCACTCAAAATAGGTTTGAAAGAATACTTGGCAAGGGCCTTGCTCACGCTGCTGTCTTTTTACCCCAAAGTGGGGAAAAGGAGCGGAGCGTTTCCACCGCAGCAGGAAGTCTTTCCAACACATAATCCATCTCTTCCATAGTGTTGCTGCGTTCCAGGGTAAACACGATGGACCCCTGAGCCACATCGGGGGCTATTTTGATGGCCACAAGGACAGGAGAGGTCTTAAGGGCCTTTGAAGCACAGGCAGATCCTGTATTGGCATAAATTCCATCCTGCTCCAGCATGAGGAGCAAGGCCTCTCCCTCAATAGCCTCGATGCAAAAGCTGGCATGACCGGGCAGTCTCTTCTGCGGATGGCCTGTGGGTACCACCTGTTCAATTCCATCATGGATGCCTTTGAGGAGATGATCTCTCAGTTTTCTTACATGGTCCATCTTAACGGTCAGTTCCTTTGAGGCGAGTTCAGAAGCCTTGCCCAGCCCAACAATGGCAGGCACATTCTCTGTCCCTGCCCTCCGGCCACTTTCCTGGATCCCCCCATGGATGAGTGGCATAAGCCTCAGCTTCTTCCTGAAGTAGAGGGCCCCGACCCCCTTGGGTGCGCCGAAGGCGGCACCGGACAGACTGAGCATATCCACGCCCAATGCGTTCACATCCACCGGGATGTTCCCCGCCGTGGCAACCGCATCGGTATGGAAGTTAATTCCTTTTTCTCGGCAGACGGCTGAGAGTTCTGATATGGGTTCTATGGTTCCAATCTCATTGTTTGCGTGCATTATGGATACGAGAACTGTCTCAGGCCTGATGGTGCTGGCAAGACGCTCAGGGTCCACGAGACCGTGTTCGTCCACCTGAAGAAACGTCACCTCAAAGTCCAGAAGCCGTTCCAGAAATCGGGCAGAATTGAGAACAGAATGGTGTTCAATGGCGGAAATGATGATGTGGTTTCCTTTGGTCTTTTTTGCAAAGGCCGCTCCCTTAATGGCCAGGTTGTTGGCTTCAGCGCCTGAAGAGGTGAATATAATCTCTGCAGGCTCAGCCCCGATGAGTTTAGCCACCTTAGACCTCTGTTCCTCAATGACGTCTTTCGCTTCTGAGCCCAAGTCGTAGACTGTAGAGGGATTGCCAAAGCGCTCCTCAAAATAGGGAAGCATGGCCTCCATGACCTCCTTGCGCACAGGCGTTGCTGATGCATGATCCAGATAGACCCTCTTCATGGGATACCCCCTTACTTGGCTTTCTTTATATAGAGTTTATAGCAGTCTTCATCCTCTTCCAGGCCGATGAATTCGTGACCACATTTTTCACACCAGGCAGGGATATCCTCCAGCGCTCCATCATAGTCCGTAAGGACTTCGAGGACCTGCCCTTTTTTCATACACTTCATTTTGTCGCCAGGTTCCAAAAGATGCAGAGGACACATGCGACAGACCAGATCAAGGCTCTCATCCGCCTTTTGATTCTCAACAAACTTCATTGGTCGCTCCTTTCTTCATTTCACCACCATCAAATTTGATCCCAAATCATGATTATTTATAGTCTTTTAGTAGGGTAAAAGTTAATTAGCATTCCCTAAGATGTCAATGGGTTATGTGGTGTTTCAAAAGAAAACTTTACCCCTATCCGAGTACAAGTTTTCGTTTGACGTAATTACCACATTGTGGTATTTAGGTCAAATAAAATCTGACTTTTTCGCCTTCTTTTGTCAAGGAGGTTAATTTTGGCAATTTGCAGATCTGGGGGTTGAGAAGAGGATGGAAGATATCTATTCTGAAATTGTAGAGCTGTTAGGCTCAGGCACCCCAGCGTCCCTGGCGACCATTATCCAGGTGACGGGTTCATCCCCGAGGGGGCTAGGCTCAAAATACCTGGTCCCAAGAGTGGGCCCTGCCGTAGGTTCTGTGGGGGGTGGTTGCCTGGAAGCCCGGGTGTGGGACGGGGCCCAAGAATCCCTTAAAAACAGGAAAAGCGCTTTGATGAGATTCACACTGGACGATGAGAGCATGGAGGATAGTGGGCTTATCTGTGGAGGAACTGTCACGATTCTCATAGAGCCCTTGCAGGGCGAGGTGGACAGTCACCTCCCTATCTATCAAAAGATAAGAGAAATGAAGGAAAAGGGGGAGGAGGGGCTCCTTGCCTCTGTTATCTACAGAGGAGACACCCCCATCTCGGTTCTGGGCTCCAAGCTCCTCTACGGAATGCAAGGAGAGAAATGGGGCTTTTTGTCAGAGGGGGACGCCTTTGAAGAGCAGATAAGGCACTGGTTTGAGGAGAATCCCGTGCGGGAGTTGGGCGTCCAATCTTTTGAGAGCAACGGTCAGTCTATCGAGATCCTGTTGGAACCGATCCAGACGGATCCAACCCTTTATATATTTGGAGCCGGGCATCTTGCCCAAGCCCTTTCACCGCTTGGAAAAATGGCGGATTTCAGGGTCGTGGTCATTGATGACAGGCCCATGTTCGCCAACTCGGAACGTTTCCCTGACGCAGATCAGGTCCTTGTGGAACCCTTTGAAATGATCTTTGACAAGTTGCAGATCAATCCCAGGTCCTACGTGGTCATTGTGACGCGAGGGCATCTCTACGATGGAGAGGTCCTGGCACAGGCCGTGCAGACCGATGCGGGATATATCGGCATGATCGGGAGTAAGAGGAAAATAGCGGTGCTCTACAAGGACCTGATGGAGAAGGGAATAGAGAAGCAACGCCTGGATAGAGTCCACGCGCCCATCGGCCTTCATATTCATTCGGAGACCCCTGCGGAAATCGCGATCAGTATTATGGCAGAGTTGATCAAGGTGAGGGCCGAGAATACGAGTGCAGGGAATCTCAAGCCATTACAAACCACCCCCCAGACCCCTCAAATTCTAGATCGTCTTCACGAAGATAGGGAACCTAGACTGGCCAAATAGGTCTAAGTAGGTCCATTATACTGTACAGGATGAGCACCCCTTGTCAGGTGATCGTGCGGTAGGCATGAATGGCATCCTTATAAATGCTCCTCCCTTGATGGGAGGGGCAAGGGGAGGGTGGTAATAGAGAGGCTCACCTCCACCCCCGTATCAGGCACGGGGCAGGCTTAATCCTCCGCATCTTATACTGTGCCCCAATCCGTTTTCGTCATTGCGAGCGACCGTAGGGAGCGCGGCAATCTCCTTGCTTTCAATGTCTAATGAGATTGCTTCGGTCGTTTCAGTCCCTCGCAATGACATTATGATACAGCCTCCTGAGGGGGGAGATGTTTTAATGAAAGGGCAGGTGCCCCGACCTTAGGTCGGGAAGCTTTAATTTAGCGTGGATAAGAAAGGGAAAAAATATAATGAGCAAGAGAGTATATATTGATGAAGAGGAATGCATTGGTTGTGGATCTTGTGAGGAGCTCTGCCCTGAAGTCTTCAAACTGAATGAAGATACAGACAAGGCCGAGGTTATCAAGCCGGAAGAAGGTCCCGAGGATCTCATTGAAGAGGCCAGGGCTACATGCCCGGTGGAATGCATCCACTGGGAGGGATGATCTAGGCCTCTAATCATAGTTGCGTACCAAAGGAGACTTCTTTCGGCGCTAGCTCAGCATAAGAGGTTGAGTTGCAACCGCATTTTCCGCAGTTAAATTAGACCGGCATAGGTCTCTTTCTGGAAACAGGTCCTTTGAGTCGCGTCTCCCCAGCGTTTTTTTTCTGCAAGCAGGTGCAAAAACTGCGTCCCGTCCCTTACCACTCTTCCGCCCACAACATCGACACCGCGGGCAAAAAGTGGGTCCGGGAAATATCCCGCTGTTGGACCGATGACTGAGACAAATGCATCGGTTGAGCAATGAGCAAGAATCTCATCCAGTGTATTGTTCAGGATGGTCGTACTGGTGCATAAGATCTTATTGCACGTGTTCAATTTTCTCGGGTCCAGGGTAATTGGCAAGTTGGGAAATTTTTGAATCAACTTCTCTTTTTTTTCAAGGATAACCAGTTCCGCACCCGCTTTCTCAATGGTTTTAACCATCCCGGAGAATAAACCGACCATGCCGATCCTGTCTCCTGCGGAGACCGACAACAGCCCCAGTGAATCGGTCGCATAATCAACTGGGAAATTGGTCTCCCTCATAACATGCTGGCAAATCGCGTTGATGGAGGCCAGACTGATCATCTCTTTGACAGGATTGTCATTGCCGAATTCAAGTGCAAATGCCGTCGGGTTTTTCTGGGCAAAAGCCGCCGGCTGTAAGGCATTGTATTCTTCCATTTTTTCATCAGGCAGGAGAACAAAGCTGATGCCGGTCGCCCCACCTTCCAGACTGATGGCCATAAACTGGGCATCTTTTGGTTGGCCCCCTTTATGGAAAGGCGGGAAGAAAATGTCTGCTATGGGTGGAAGCGTAAATTTTGTCGTTAATTCATTGACCATCTTTCTGAATTCATGTTTTAGATTCATTGCAATCCCTCAAATTTTTTTGATCTATAATACCCGACTCTTCCTTCCCTTTGACTTCCCTTTCCCCCAGGGCCTCAAACCGAGAGAACCCTTCGCTAGGCCTGAATGCTTCTAAAGATGGGAAGGATCTTGATAGAGGGGCTCAAGCGCATGTGGTTTAAACATGACCTCTTTGAAATGCTCTTCATCAGAGTTATAAATCCAGGCTCTGGCATCCTGGAACTTGCCACCCTTGATGGAGAGGATGAGATAGAGATAGCCCTCCCAGGCCATCTTTCGATCGTATTCTGAAGGTGCAGAGGGATGATCCGGATGGGAGTGATAGAAACCGCATATATCCAGCCCCTGTTCGTCGGCCCATTTGTCCACATCTATAAATTCATTAGGATCAACCAGGTAACGCCTGGCCTGATCTTCTGAGGAGATGTTCTTGGTGGGATAGACCTTTTTAATATGCCTTGCCTGTTCGGAGTGATTGAGCAAAATTCCACAGGCCTCTTTCGGATAGGTGTCCAGGGCATGGCGAAGGATACGGCCCCAGGGTTCGCTTCCAATGGTCCAAGGATTTTCCTCTTCCACGTCTTCCTACCCTAGGATGACCCGGCGCATACTTCTTGACTGTGATAATCGACCAATTCCACCAGATTGGAATCTTCACCGCACGCGGGGCATTTGGGGTTCTTGCGCAGCTTCATTTCATGTAACTCCATATCCAATGCGTCGAACAGCAAAAGGCGCCCGATGAGGGGCTTACCCACCCCGAGTACCAGCTTGATGGCCTCGGTGGCCTGGAGTGTGCCAATGATGCCTGGTAGGATCCCCAAGACCCCGGCTTCCTGACATCTTGGAACCGAGCCGGGAGGAGGCAGTTCCGGTATAAGACACCTGTAGCATGGCCCCTTGTCCGGTGCAAAAACACTCACCTGGCCCTCGAAACGAAAAATCGCCCCGTACACGATCGGTTTTCCTCTCATCACACAGGCGTCATTGAGCAAGAACCGGGTGGGAAAGTTGTCCGTACCATCTACCACCAGGTCGTAATCTGAGATGATCTCCAAAACGTTATCCACACTTAGCCTTTCCTCATGTTCCTGCACTTTTACGTCTGGATTGATGGCCTGGATCGTTTCCTTGGCAGACTGGACCTTGGATTTGCCCAGATCATCCGTTGTGTGTATCACCTGGCGCTGCAGATTGCTCAACTCCACAGTGTCGAAATCCACAAGCCCCAGCGTCCCCACGCCTGCAGCAGCCAGGTAGAGGGCTGCCGGAGATCCGAGTCCGCCCATGCCCAGAAGCAGTATACGAGACGAGAGCAACTTTGTTTGGCCTTTGCCGCCCACATCGGGAAGGATTATGTGCCTGCTATAGCGTTCTATCTGCTCTTTGCTCAGAGACAGCATAGCTATTTCTTCCTGATCCCCCCTGCTATCGGAGGAACAATGGATAACTGGTCCCCGTCCTTCACAGGATTATTCACGTCAATCTCATACCTGCCTTCGTCCTGATGGAGGACCCGAATATCTTCGTTATTGAGGTAAAGATTGAAAAGCGGGCGCAGCGTCTCCTTGTCATATAGCTTTTCACGGATCCCAGGGTACTTGGCATCCAGATCGAGAAGCACATCTGACACAGTCTTGCCTTCCACTTCCACAGCTTTTTGGCCGTTGGTTAATCCCCGCAGTGGTGTGGGTATTCTAATAAAGACGGGCATAATATGTCTCCTATCTGTATGTCACATATGAGTTCCTAGGCTTAAACTGCCTCCACACTCAACACCTCAGGGACTGCCTTTTTTACGTGGGCTTCTATGCCCTGCTTCAATGTCATCTGGGACATGGGACATCCACCACACGCGCCCGTTAATCTCACTTTTACAATGCCGTTTTCCACATCCACCAGCTCCACGTCTCCACCATCTATTTGAAGAGAGGGCCGGATGTCATTAAGGGCTTGTTCAACTTTATCTTTCATTTTATGGCCTCCTTTAAAAGTCTATTTTGCTTTACGCCTTTTCCACATAAGCAACAAAGATGTCCTCTTCGTTCCTTGTCAGTGAAAGAAGTTTGTGTTTCGTCTCTTTGCACCAATTGACCACATCTTCCCCAAACCCAGAGTCATCAGCAAGAACCTCCACAACCTGATTCGAATTTAACCCTTCGAGCTCCAATTGGAGATGCGCTATGGGCATGGGGCAAAAGAGCCCTACCGCATCTACGGTAGACGCCACCGCTACCTTTTGGTCTTCTATTTCCACCTCTTTCATAAATAAACCTCCCTTGCCAATTCCCTCTTGCTACAATTCTACTTGCGGATCATTATTAACGAAATTTGGAGTCACGAGCTCTTTTTTAGAAGTGTGCTCACCTCGTAGGGTGATCCGTGGTCGTAAGACCCAATACTACAGAAATAAGTTGTGGCTTCCCTTGACTTAAGTCAACTGGAAGATTTTTTCAGTCTTCCTTTTGACCCCAGACGCGGGGGCTGAGCGAGCAGAAGTCTCTATTTCATCTAAGAGGAAAGACCCAGCCTACTGACCGCTTCAGTTACGGGTCAAACGGCCTCACCTGATGCAAAGTTGCATGTCTGGTTCTAAGATCTCCTCAGTCATGAGGATTGATCCTTTCCTATCAAGAAAATACCGTACGTGGCGCGGAGGTTGGGCAGGAACGTGACAATATTCCCGTGCCTGTCATGAGAATTGGTATTGATGGCCACTTCTTTCAGGATTTTGAAGCCCACATCTCTGGAAAACTTCCTGAAGTCTTTGATGGTGATGACCCGGATGTTCGGTGTATCGTACCACTCGTATGGGAGTTGTCTTGTGATGGGTGCATAGCCCGTTCTGAGAAGCTGAAGGCGGATCCCCCAATGACTGAAGTTGGGAAAGCTGACGATTCCCCTCTTTCCAATACGCAAAAGGGATTGGATCAGCTTGTCCGGTTCATAGACCTGCTGCAGGGTTTGACTCACGATCACATAGTCAAATGTGTGGTCCGGGTAATCAAGCACTTCCTCATTGATATCGCCCTGGAGCACTGAAAGGCCTTTCTCAATACATTGGGCCACCTTGGCCTCAGCCCGTTCGATGCCCGTGCACTCCACCTGCTTATGCGTTTTGAGAAAGTACAAGAGGTCTCCTCCACCGCAGCCCAGGTCGAGCACCTTGGAACCGGGCTCAATCCAGGAGGCGATGATCTGAAGATCGAAACGAATGATGCCGTTTTCAGATTTCATTGTAGACACGTTCCAAAAATCCTCTCATCAAGGCCGTCAATCGTTCACTGGGCAGGAGAAAGGCATCATGACCCCATTCAGCCTCTATTTCACAGAAACTCACATCAAGCCCATTCTTTTTCATGGCCTGGACCATGTCTTTAGACTGGTAGGTGGGGTATAGCCAATCAGAGGTGAAAGAGACGACCAGGAATTTGGCCCCTGCCTTTGAAAAGGCCTTCACCGTTGATCCTGAGTTATGCTGCCTCGCCAAATCATAGTAGTCGGCCGCCTTGGTAATGTATAGGAACGCATTGGCATCAAATCGCTCCACAAACTTTGTCCCCTGGTAGCGGAGGTAGCTTTCCACCTGAAAATCCGCATTGAAGTTGAAGGAAAAGTCACTCCGATCCTGCAAGCGACGGCCGAACTTACGTCTCATGGACTCATCGGAAAGATAGGTAATATGACCGATCATCCGGGCCACAGCCAGCCCCAGATCGGGCTTCGGCCCGGAGTAGTAATCTCCGTTATTCCAATTGGGATCAGCCATGATCGCCTGTCTGGCCACCTCGTTAAAGGCGATGGCCAGGGCAGAGTGTTTTGTGGTTGTCGCCAGGGGGATCGCAGAGGCGACCATCTCGGGATATCTCACGCACCACTCCAATACCTGCATACCGCCTATGGATCCGCCAGTGACAGAGAGAATCTTTTTGATACCCAAATGGTCCATCAAGGCCTTTTGGGCCTGCACCATGTCACCAATAGTGACAAAGGGGAAATCCAGGCCATAGGGATATTCAGTTTCTGGATTGATGGAACAGGGTCCGGTGGAGCCCATACAGCTGCCCAGGATATTCGAACAGACAACAAAATATTTGTTCGTATCAATCCCTTTTCCTGGGCCCACCATAATATCCCACCAGCCCGGCTTGGGATCATCTTCTCTGTAATAGCCGGCAGCATGAGAATCACCAGAAAGGGCATGCAAAATCAGTATGGCATTCTTCCTATCCGCATCCAACTCTCCATAGGTTTCATAGGCAATGGTCACGGGACCCAGCTTTTTTCCGCTCTCCAGCGTCATTTCATGGGGCGGCTCGGCAAAGGTGAAGAATTTCTTCTTCACAACGCCTACAGAAATGCCGTCACTATCATGCTCGATGTATTCACTCATCTTTGGCTCCGCTACGCTACACACTTGGAATAATGGGATATTGGAGTGCTGGAGTAATGGAAAAGAGGAGTCCTTGACAATCAGAAATGATTCTTCACTTACTATCCCACTATTCCAAAATTCCATCATTCCATAGGCAGTTCTCTTCAACTTTAGCTCACTTTAGATCACTTGATCTTGTCCAACGCCTGACCCAGATCTGCACAGATATCCTCCACCGCCTCGATGCCCACTGAAAGCCTGACCAAATCAGCGGTGATAGACAGCTCCTGCCTGGTGGACTCTTCAAAAGAGACATACTGGGAAGAGTAGGGATGAATCACCAGGGTCTTGCAGTCCCCTAGGTTGGCTAGGTGATAGATCAATTTGAGGTTATCGATGAATTGGAAGCAGGCGGCCTGATCCTTCAGATTAATGGCGATCATTCCACCAAAACCCCTTTCCCCAAACTCTTTTTCAGCAGTCTTTCTGAAGGGATGGTCCTCAAGACCCGGGTAGTTGACGCAAACCACTTCAGGTCTGCTTTCCAGGTAACGGGCCACTTCCAGGGCATTGCTTACGTGCCGCTCCATGCGGAGGGCCAAGGTGTCCAAGCCGATCATGGTCAGATAAGCGTGCAACGGGGCCTGCGTGGTCCCGAAATTAATGTGATGTTCCCGCCAAACCTTGTCGATAAAGGCGAGCGGTCCTTTCCGGTCGATGAAAGGCTCAAAGTCGGGAAATCGCTCCCTGGACCAGGAGAAATTCCCCCCATCAATAACCACTCCCCCGACGGCGTCTCCGTGGCCACTGAGATACTTGGTTGTGGAATGGATCACCACGTCTGCGCCCAGCTCAAAGGGACGGCAGAGAAATGGCGTGGCCAGGGTATTATCCACCACCAAGGGGATTCCCTGTGCATGGGCGATTTCTGCAGTCGCAGCCAGGTCCGGGACATCCATCTTGGGATTTCCGATGGTCTCCAAGAAAACAAAACGCGTCTTGTGGTTGATGGCCTTTTGTATGGCCTCCAAATCCGTGGACTCCACAAAGCGTGCAGTGATGCCGTACTTCTTAAACACATTGGCAAAAAGGAGATATGTGGACATAAATAAGGAGTTCCCGGTCACAAACTCATCCCCGGCGCGCAATAGGGCCATACAGGTATTGGCAATGGCCGCCATGCCCGAAGACATGACCACTGCCCCTTTGCCGCCCTCCAGGGCAGCCAACTTCTCCTCGAGAATGCGATTGGTCGGGTTTGTGAGACGCATGTAAATGTGATCCGTGGTCATGCCCGCAAAGGTCTGGCTAAGATTTTCCGCCGTTTCGTGTGAATGGGATACGGTCTGAAAGATGGGGGGCAGGGTGGCACCCTGCCATCCTTTCGGCGACTGCGCGGCGTGGATCACTCGCGTGTGGAAACTGTAAGAATTATTCTCATTCATGTCATACCTCCGACTCGAAAATGTGTGGCACCTCTGTCTGATAAACGGGGAAAACCTCTCAAGTTTTCTCCCCCCGCAGGCTTTTCCAATGCCCCATAAATGACACTCCCCTTGCCCAGTGAAAAACATCTTCTTGCGCAAAAGGGCTGAGGGGAGAAGGTTCCGTGCAAGGGGTTTCTTATCTAAAGCAAGGAACTCAAAACCTCACACGATCTGCAGATTTTCATCTTTTCCTGCCAGTTGGTCTGGACTTCTCCTTCACAGATCGTTCCATTGATGAGCCAACAGAGCGTTCCGGTTTTGAACTCCCAGGCTGGGCATTGCTGCTTGTGGTCAGGAGGACATTTCTTGATCACCCAGCATGGCTTTTTCCTATCCTTGTTCTCCCGCGTCCTGGAGAGCAAGAAAAAGAGATGTCTTTCCACATGGCCCGGGACGTTTCGCCAACCCTGCTCGTAACTGTGTACGGCCTTGACCGACGTTCCAAGCAGTTGGGCCATCTGTGTCTGGGTCTTGTCCAGTTTTTTGCGAATGGAAACGAATTCTTTGCTATCCATGGGTGACTCCAGAAATGTGTAATTGAACCCCTCTTGAACCAAAAACAATTCCATCTACCACAATGTGGTAGACCAGTCAACAAAAAAAGCCATCCCACGAAAATTTTATTTCCCCCAAAAAATCCTGAAGAGAAAGGCTCCGGACATGCTCTGATCCCGCAAATGGAGAGGGAGCTGTTCAAGATAACTTGAGAATTAAAAACCCTATGCCAAACAATGGGATAAATTTTTCTTGACACAGATACCACATAGTGGTAGCTATATCATTCAAAAAGATGGAAATGAGGCTTAAAAATGACGAGAGTAGAACTCGAGCGTGACGTAAAACACCGGTTTGGAATGGGCTTATACGAGTTTATCAAAGAGAAGGCGGAGGTGGATACGCTCCATGATCATGAAATTGCTCATATCCTCGGGGTACATCAGTCAAGAATCTGTAAGTTGAGAAAAGACTATGGAATCAAGAGGGCTAATGCATTTCGTAGGCGTTTTGAACGCGCATATGGGCTTGGTGCGGTGGAAACATTCAAGGAGTTAATTGAGAGGCCAAACACATCTCTGACGGATGTGGGAGGACACTTTGGCTTTACCAGAGAATATGCCAGGCATGTCTATAAAAAGATCTACGGTCGTTCCTATACCGAGGCCTACAGGAGAAAAAGGCTCCTAAGGCAGAAGAGACGGCTTGAGGAAAAGAGGGATAGGTCTAAGCGGGCAGGAGCCCTAATGAAAGTTGGAGAAAAAATGAAATCCCTGGGGCTACCCTATAAAATTACCTACAATGGAAATTCCTACACTATTTTTACAAACGGTTACAAGCTCGGCTTCAGGATTAGCTCTACACCGACTTTGATCAACAAGAGGGAGTATTTCCGCATCAACAATGCAAAGCGGAGCAAGGAACACATGGATTTTATTATTTGTGTTTGTAGCAGGGGAGCAAAGGATACCCATTTCATTATTCCCTCCACGGCAATGCCAAAGGCCCTTGTTTCGCTTATGCCCAAGGCCACAAACCGGCAGAGCAAGTATGCCCAATTCAAAGAGGCATGGCACCTACTCGACCACAAGGTTAGGAAAGAAACCGCGTCAGAGGCCATATGCCAAGAATCGCAAAGTTGGGAGAATCCCTGCTCATTTGCGTCCTCGTGTGCGTGACCCTGTCGCCCGAGGATAGCCTTGAAAAGGGGGCAGTTTTGAAAAAGCATTTTTCGAAACAAGGATAAGGAGGGTCAAAAATGCTTGTTAACGAAGCGGGGAATCTATGGATTTGTTCCTGTGGAAACTGGGTGGGCAGGCTGTTCACTTGGTGCCCGGAATGTTCGGAAGATCGAGAAGTGAAAAAGCAGAGCGAAGGTGAGGCAGGGGAAGCCGCTCAGGAATTACCAGATCGATAAATCCGAACAATATTGGGGCTACTTGCTTCCCTGGCCAAGAAAGGGTTGAGATAACAAAAGGGGCTCAAATACCCCAAAAAGTGCTTGATTTGTTCTACCACAGTGTGGCATATCTAAGAAGAAGTTCAGGATTTTTCTCATCCCAACCCCTCATAAGGACGTAAGTGCTTGGATTTGCTGGGGTTAGACAACTTTAAGCGTGCGCACAATCTCCTGGCAGAGGTCGCGGATAAGTGAGATAGGTATATATTAAGGAAAACTCTGAAAAATAGGGTGTTTTTTTTGTAAAATACATGGTTTACCCCATTGTAATTCGGAAATTTCAGGCTATTCTAACCAAAGTCTTGTGTGTGCTTTTGTTCCCCCTTCTTTAGAGGAGATGCACGGATGTGAGGCTCTATGCCTTCAAAAAGTTCCGCCTTTTGATCCGATTTCTGCTCCCTGTCGTAATCCTTTTGGCATATGGTTGCGGTGACGATGCGAAGAGGGTTGTCGTGGACTTCTCCAAAGCCGTCCCCGTAGAGAGAGCGCAAGAGAGATCACCGGAAGCGCCTCGTATCCGGGTGGCCGTCGGCGCCATGATCTCGCCCAAAGAAACCTTTATATATTACCGCCAGCTTTTGGATTACATCGGCAAGAATCTTGGCCTAGAGGCCCAGCTCATCCAGCGGAAGACATATGACGAGATTAATGAGCTATTTGGTAAGGGTGAGATTGATCTCGCTTTTGTCTGCTCTGGTCCCTATGCCAATGGGAAAGAAAAATATGGTTTCCAACTACTTTCCACCCCTCAAGTTCATGGAAGCCACCTTTATCAGTCTTATCTCCTCGTCAATGAAGAGAGTCCTCACCATTCCCTCATAGACCTTAAAGGGAGGGTATTTGCCTTTACGGATCCAGATTCCAACACAGGGAAATTGGTCCCCACATATTGGCTGGGGCGCATGGGTGAAAGGCCGGAGACCTTCTTTAAGAAAACGCTTTACACGTATAGCCATGATAATTCCATCTTGGCGGTAGCCAGGGGTCTTGTGGATGGGGCAGCCGTGGATGGGCTCATATGGGAGTATTATCATCACAAGAAACCTATCTTCACATCTCGTACCCGCATCATTAGGAAATCAGATCCATACGGCATCCCACCACTTGTCACCTCCAGACATTTGTCCCCAGAGCTTAGATACCGTATCCGCGAGCTCGTTTTATCGATGCATTTGGATTCTGAGGGGAGAACCATTCTAAAGGAGCTTATGATAGACAGGTTCACTGCGCCCCAGGAGGCGTGGTATGCCGGCATTCGAAAAATGGTCTGGGAGCTTACTATGATGGAAAAGGAGACGCATGCGCTTTCAAAGCCTCAAGACTAAATTAGTGTTTCCGGTCGCGGCCTTGGTCATCACCAGTGGACTTCTCATCTCTATGTTGGTGAGCCAACGGTACAGTGGGAGCCTCCTGGAGACAATGGCTGCACAGGCGCAGAACCTTGCCCACGCTGTGGCCTTGGAGGCTGCGGATAAGATCCTTCTCAACGACTTGGTGTCCCTACAGAAAACGCTGGACCACCATATGCGCAGTCACCCGAACATCTCCTACCTTTTTATATTACGAGAAGGCCAGGTTCTGGCCCATACCTTTGGAAAAGGTATCCCCTCCGGCCTCCTTGACGCGAATGCCATTCCGCACGGAGAGCCAATGCATTTCCAGAAAATTGCTTCCACAACGGGTGAGCACTTCCTTGACATTGCCTGGCCCATTTTCAAAGGGAAAGCTGGCCTCCTGCGCCTTGGATTTTCTGAAACGCCCTATCGCAAGCAGATGACCAAGCTATGGCTGCAGATGAGCGGACTCACGCTCGTTATTCTTTTCCTGGCCCTGGGGGGGAGCATCCTCTTCATGAGACGGATCACCCGCCCTTTAGGTGAATTGGCTCACGCCACACAGAAGATCGACAGAGGGGAAGCAAATGTGAGAGTCCAGGTGCAGGGGGACGACGAGGTAGGTAAACTGGGTGCTTCATTTAATCATATGGTCGCTCGGATGGAGGAGTATACACGGCGCCTAGAAGAACAGACCATGGAATTGGAGCGGGCACATCACCAGACACGAACCTTCTGTGGAATTGTTCAGGAGGTGGGTGCGCTTCGTTCTTTGAATGAGATAGGGCCCTTCCTTATTAAGACCCTCCAGGGCATTCTCAAGTGTAGTCACGTGTCGTTCCTGTACTTCAATAGCAACCGGAACATGCTCTTCGCCATATCTCCAAATGATATAAAGCTTATAGAAGAACAGAAGACGATCCAAAAGGCCATTGAAATGCTAGATGGGCTGACGAACGTCACGTTCAAGAAAAGAATGGCACTTAAGCCTCCCATTGTCCCAGAGGCATTTCAGGAGGCAGCGCGCCAGGCGATCGTTCCCCTGAATCACGAAGACCAACTTTTCGGTGCGCTCTTGATCGCCTGTCCGGGTCATTGCGGGTGTGACCTGCAGGAAGTGAACACGGTGGGGTTGATGTTGGCCCAGGCTGCCGGTGTCATCAAGAGGGCCATTTCACAAGAGGAAGAGATCCGTCATTTTCAGGCCCGCATAGAGACCTCAGCGGAGTTCAGTGGCATTGTGGGAAAAAACCCGAAAATGCAGGTGATCTACAAACTGATCGAGGATATTGCCCCCACCGATGCCACGGTCCTTATTCAGGGAGAAAGCGGAACGGGGAAGGAGTTGGTGGCCCGTGCCATCCATCAGGAGAGCGCAAGGAAAGATAAGCCATTTATCGTCATTAATTGTTCGGCCTATCCAACAACCCTTCTGGAAAGTGAGCTCTTCGGCCACGAAAAAGGGGCCTTTACCGGGGCCACCCGCCAAAAGCCTGGACGTTTTGAGAAGGCCCACAACGGTACCGTGTTCCTGGATGAGGTTGGCGAAATCCCCTTGTCTGCCCAAATCAAACTGCTCAGAGTTCTGCAAACCCAGAGGTTTGAGCGCGTCGGGGGCGAGCAGACATTGGATGTGGATGTGCGCATCATCGCGGCTACAAACAAGGAACTCCTTCAAGAAGTAAAAAATGGTCGGTTCAGGGAAGATCTCTATTACCGCCTCAACGTGATTCCCATCCATTTGCCGCCACTCAAAGAAAGGCGTAACGACATTCCCCTTTTGGCGCGGCATTTTTTGCGCCGGTTTTCTTTAGAGCAGGGCAAGGAAATCGAGGAATTTAGCTCTGAGACGATGCGGGTGTTATTTGATTACGCTTGGCCAGGCAATGTGAGGGAACTGGAAAACAGTATTGAGCACGCTACAGTATTGGCCAAAGGGCGGCGGATTGAGGCCTCAGATTTGCCGGCTATTCTGCATCGTTCCGTGCCTGCTGCCGCAGCATGTACTCAACCCACAATGGCTGAACATGAGAGAGAAATACTACAGCAGGTCTTGGAAGAATGCAGTTGGAACAAAAAAGAAGCTGCCCGGCGCTTGGGCATCAGCCGTAATACCCTCTACGTGAAACTGAAGAAATACCAGATCACCCGGCCCACCACGCACTAAGGGGCAATTCCTCGAGAAGGCTCCCTATGCTCCCCTATTTATGATGCTCGCGTATAACAATCTCGTCTGCGCACCCTGCATGTTCAATTCCCTTGCACCGTTTCTGGGTAGTGTCCTGTTTTAGGACACAGGTAATGCTTTGATTTTAATAAAGAAGTTTGGAACCCTAGTAATTCTGTCCTGTAATAAAACATCAATTCTGAATTTTTGGCAGGGTGTCTAAACTCTCATGGGATGCTGTGAGCTGGCGCTAGAAATTTTTGCATCATGGGTCCCAACTCATTTTCCGCCTGTTTTCACGTAGTTGATTGATCAGACGAGGGTGTCCCTTTTGGAGTTGAGTACGAAAACGATGAAATCCTCATAATTGGAACGGGAATTGCTGAGAAAGAAGCAGGCTAGCGCGGTTGGTGTTTAGATAGAATCACAAGGATCCGGGGTTCTAGATGCAGAGGACGGTCATCATCGTTGATGAAAACAAATCAGAGTCGGAGGCACTCTGCAGCGTGTTACACCAAGAAAATTATCCGACCATCTTTTTGAATTCGTTGGCCGACCTGGAGAAAAGAGTTCAGGAGACGCCTTTGAGTGTGGTGATTCTGGATCTGGATAACCTGCCTGTGAACAACCAATTCATCCGACATTTGAAGCGTCAAAAAGAGAACGTATGTATCATGGGACTCTCCAGTCGTCCATTCCATCCGGAGTTGGAGGAGGCCGTGAGCACGCATTTGTATGCCTGTTTGGGCAAGCCGGTGGACACGGATGAACTGCTCTACTGGCTAAGGAGTATAGATGCAAATAATTAAAACATTGAACCGGTGACCGATGTAAGAGAAGTATTCTCAAGGTATAGGAAGGCAACAGACAACATATTAAAGGTTTGGAGGGCGATTTTATGGAAGGTAAAGAGAACAACAGGAGGCAACCAGTCGCGGATTTCTTGAAGCATGCGAAGATCACAAGAAGGTCCTTTGTAAAAGCCACCGTGGCTGGCGGCGCAGCGGTAGCCATGGGAGGGTCGCTCAAGCCCACCCTAAAGGTTTTGGCGGAAACGAGCAAGCCTGCGGTGACTGGGATCGCAGAGTGGAAGGCAACGACTTGCCAAGGCTGTACGTCCTGGTGCTCAAAACAGGTGCAGGTCGTCGATGGAAGGGCGGTAAAGGTCCGAGGAAATGCTCACTCAAAAGTCAACGGACGGGCGAGCTGTCCACGGTCCCATCTAGGTCTGCAACAGGTGTATGATCCGGACCGAATCAAAACGCCCATGAAGAGAACAAATCCAAAGAAAGGGAGACAGGAGGACCCGAAATTTGTTCCCATCTCCTGGGACGAGGCACTGAACACCATTGCTGACAAGATCATGGAGCTTAGAAAGAACAACGAAACCCACAAGTACATGCTCATGCGCGGTCGTTATTCCTATATGCGAGATGTACTCTATGATCGTATGACTAAAATTATCGGCTCGCCCAACAACATCTCCCACAGTGCGATCTGTGCTGAAGCGGAAAAATTCGGCTCTTACTACACAGAAGGATACTGGAGCTATAGGCAATACGATGTGACAAATGCGAGATGTATCACTATTTGGGGTGCTGACCCACTCGCCGCCAACAGGCAGGTCTCCTATTATTCAAGTGTCTGGGGCGATGCAATCGACCGTGCACACATAGCCGTTGTTGAACCTCGGTTGTCGGCGACTGCGGCAAAAGCGGATGAATGGTTGCCCATCAGGCCTGGACAAGATGGAGCGCTGGCCGTGGCCCTCGCCCACGTCATCCTGACAAAAGGACTCTGGTATCGAGAGTTTGTCGGAGATTTCAAGGACGGGGTAAACAAGTTTGTAGCCGGTGAGGATGTGAATGAAGAGGATTTTGAAGAGTTACACACACACGGCCTGGTGAAGTGGTGGAATCTGGAGCTCAAGGACAAAACGCCCGAGTGGGCTGCAAAAAGGACCGGATTAACGGCTGAGCAGATCAGGAAACACGCCCTTGAAATGGGGCGTGCGGCCCCGCATGCAATCTCGTGGCTCGGAGGGGGGCCATGCATGCAGGTCAGAGGCGCATATGCAGCCATGGCTGTTCACGCCTTAAACGGGCTTTTGGGAGCTTGCGACAACGTTGGCGGTACCCTTGTGAGCAATAAAGAATACACGAGCAAATTCCCCAAACCCGATGATTTCATGGATGATATCGCCAAGAAGGGCAAGAAGCATAAAAAAATCGACCATCGCGGTAGGTTAGAGTTTCCATCGCTGAACAAAAAGCCTGGTGGAGGCGTGGTCACCAACAATGCGGCCGACGGCATTCTGAACGCGGACCCCAATGAAATCAAGGTGGCGATTGGATACATGAACAACTTTACCTTCTCTTGTCCGCAGCCTGAGCGCTGGGAGCGTGCACTGGCCAAGATACCTTTTCTCGTGCACATCACCACCAACGCTTCCGAGTTTTCCTGGTTCTCCGATATTTTGCTGCCTGATACCCACCACATGTTTGAAAAGTGGGGGTATGTCAAATCGATCGGGAACGGATACCGGCACGTGACCCTCATGCAGCCAATTATCGAGCCGGTATGGGATTACAAGATCGATGAGACGGAAATCCCTTGGTTGATTGCGGAAAAACTGGCGGAAAGGGGTTTTGATAATCTGCTTCGCCATTACAAAACGTATAAGGATCCCGAGACCGGAAAGGCACCGACCAATGAAAAAGAATTTGCACTCTATGCCCTTAAACATGCCACCCAGAATCTATGGGATCCGGCCAAATACAAAGGCGGTGATAAATTCAACGGCTGGAAAGATTTCCTCAAAGCCGGCGTCTGGAATTCCAATCCCTATCCATATCGCAAACGCTGGAGCAATATGAAAACAAAAACCAAAAAGTTTGAATTCTATAGCGAAACGCTAAAGGCTGTCCTGGAAAAGCATGCTGGAAACCACAACACGACGGTAGACAATGTTCTGGAGGTCTGCAACTACCAAGCGAGAGGAGAAATGGCGTTTGTTCCGCATTATGAAGAACCGTTTATTGCAGGAGATGAAAAGGAATATGCCTTCATCCATGTGGATTACAAATCCAGGCTCAATCGGGAGGGCCGTTCGGCCAACTGCACCTGGTATTATGATTTCAAGGATTTGGATCCCGGTGATGTGGCCTGGGAAGATGTGGCCAAGATCAACCCCAAAGACGCCAAGGGGCTGGGCGTCAAGGATGGTGATAGGATTAAACTGACATCTCCCACCGGAAGCCTAACCTGTACAGCAAAATTGTGGGAGGGTGTCAGACCGGGAACCATCGCCAAGTGCTATGGGCAAGGCCATTGGGCCTATGGCAGGGTGGCGTCCAAAAAATTCGGCCAAGTGCCTAGGGGTGGCAACAGTAACGACCTGATCCCTGCCCAGTACGATCGTTTGAGTGGGAGTACAGCGTACTATGCGACCACCAGAATTAAAGTCGAAAAAGTTTAGGAGGTGAACTCATGCCAAAATATGCAATGGTCATTGACCTGCAAAGTTGTGTTGGATGCGGCGCTTGCAGCATCGCTTGCAGGAATGAGAATAACGTGCCAGAGGGTATCTACTGGTCCAACAAAATAACCGAGACTTACGGCACGTTCCCAAATGTGCGGTACCATTACACGCCGACGCTCTGCAACCACTGTACAAACGCCCCGTGCGTCAAGGGTTGTCCAACAAAGGCGATGCACAAATTGGATAACGGGATAACAATGCACAACCCCAGAAAATGCATCGGTTGCAGGTACTGCATGTATAACTGTCCGTATGAGGTGATCTATTTCAATTGGGAAGATCCTCACAAATTCTGGAAAGACTCTCGGCCTGTTATCAAAGATGGCACAAGCTCTCCCCGAGAAATGGTCAAGAAGGTAAACAATGGGAATGGAACGCCCTATGGCAATCCGGATAGGGCAAAAACGCTTTCAGAGACAAGACCGAAGGGCGTGGTTGAAAAGTGCACCTTTTGCGATCACAGACTCAAGGAGGGTGAGCTCCCTTACTGCGTGGAGGCCTGTCCTGCGGATGCCAGGATATTTGGAGATTTGGACAAGCCGGACAGCAAGGTGAGGCAGCTTTTAGGAAAATTCAAACCTTTCAGGCTAAAGGAGAGGCTCGGCACTGAGCCTAGCGTATATTATATTCGAAGTTTTAATCCGGCACGCTATGAGAGGACGAAAGGAGGTATATAGATGCAAACAACTAAAGTTCGATTGTGGTACGGGCTCCTTGGGCTGGGGATTCTCCTGGGCCTAATCACCGTGTACAGGGTTTTTACCGCTGGCTTTGTGG
>WOR8_10002948_pt1 | contig 23111 bp, 24 predicted proteins | sample DeeMarSeWOR38_10_FD_19890 | JGI IMG/M metagenome (IMG submission 19890) | reverse complement strand
CTACGAACGCATTGAAGGCGACAGCGCCAGCTCCACCGAGCTTTATGCACTCCTATCCAGCTTGAGTGGACTTCCCATCCGCCAGGATCTGGCTGTGACCGGATCGGTGGATCAGCAAGGGCAGGTGCAGGCCATCGGCGGCGCCACCGCCAAGATTGAGGGATTCTTCGACGTATGCAAGGCGCGGGGGCTGACTGGCACTCAGGGTGTTCTCATCCCTGCCGATAACGTGCGCCACTTAGTCTTGCGACGTGACGTCGTGGAGACCGTGCGGGACGGCAACTTCCACATCTACGCCGTCGAGACCATCGACCAGGGCATCGAATTGCTTACCGGAGTCCCGGCCGGCGAGGCCGATGAACAAGGCACCTACCCAGAGGGAACCATCAACTACTTGGTTCAGCAGAGACTGCTGGAAATGGCGGAAGAGAAAAAAGAGGAGGACAAACAAGAACAGGAGCAGGACGCCTCCTCTTCCGACCCCAGCCAGCCTGAAGAAGATACCACCGAGGAAGACTCGGAGAAGCAATAGAGAATCAGCAAATCTGCACCTCAAGAAGTGGGAATGCCCCAACCTCTCCTGAAGTGCAGATTTGCTGACACATGCACCTGCGCTGGCCGACACAGGTTTCTGTTGTGTTACCTTGCAGACCTTCGAGTTATGCCGCTATCGCAGTGCGAGCTGCCTCGGCCAGATTGGCGAACCCATTCGCGTCGTTAACGGCCATGTCAGCCAGGACCTTGCGATCCAGCTCGATGCCAGCCTCTTTCAATCCATACATGAATTGGCTATAGTTCAGACCATTCTGCCGCGCAGCCGCGTTGATACGCGTGATCCACAAACGCCGGAAATCGCGCTTCCGAGTGCGCCGATCGCGATACGCATACCACATTGATTTCATCGTCGCTTCATTGCCGCGCCGGAACAATCGATGCTTAGTCCCTCGTTGGCCCTTGGTCTGGGCAAGTACCTTCTTGTGTCGTCTTTGGGTCCGAGGACCCCCTTTCACTCTTGTCACAACTCATCTCCGTTGTAAATCAATAGCTCACTAGGCTGCTAATCACCGATCACTTATTACCGAGATAGGGAGCCAGGCGCTTGACGCGTTTCTTGCTACCAGGATTCTCTACCTCGATCATCTGATCGAAAAGCACCTTTACCCGGCGTGGTTTCTTGCGACGCAAGTGACTCTTCCCAATCTTGGTACGCATCAGCTTGCCTCTGCCAGTGTAGCGGAAGCGCTTGGCAGTCGCCTTATGGGTCTTGATCTTTGGCATAATTATCTCACACTCCTGACATCAGAACTCACCCCCCAAACCAGCAGGGTGTACGTACGTGATTCGTTTCGCATTTTCACGCAAAGCGACAAAAGTAAAATGATCAGCAAAGACAGTCTGGAGAATAGAACATCCGCAAATAGGCCCGTCGTGGCCTAGCCCTTGGACGGCGACAGAATCATCAACATGGTGCGGCCTTCCATCTCGCCGGCCTTCTCTATCTCAGCAACGTCACTTAACTCTTCAGCGATCCGGTCGAGCAACTCTTTGGCCACTTCGGGGTGGGTGATCTCGCGCCCCCGGAAACGAATACGAACCTTGACCTTTGCCCCTCTCTGAAGGAACCGACGCGCGTCACGTATCTTGTAAGCAATGTCGTGCTCGCCAGTTTTGGGGCGCAAACGGATTTCTTTGACCTCCGTCTGCTTCTGAGACCTGCGAGCCTCGCGCTCCCTCTTGGACCGTTCGTAAAGAAATTTGCCGTAGTCCATCAAACGGCAAACCGGCGGTTCAGCGTTAGGCGCTACCTCTACTAAATCAGTTTCGCGCGTTCGGGCGATCCGAAGTGCCTCGTCAATGGAAATGACGCCGAGCTGCGCACCGTCTTCGTCGATCAGGCGGACTTCTGGCACCCGAATTTCCTCATTGATGCGTTGGTCTTTGCTGCTAATAGCTCTTTCTCCTTCTCTACCTCCGTCGCAGACTGAGGCGGTCAGCGGCGACGCCCATAAAAGAATCTCACAGCCAACTGCGTCCTCGTCAGTTTGGACACAACTGAACTCGGAAGCGACAGCTGGCGACATCAGACTATAACATAATTACAGGCTTTCGTCAAATTACCCCCATCTCAAGCCGGGATTACCCCCTCTCCAAACCGCAAATACCAGTTTGACGGCCTCCCCCAATAGTGGTATTATACAGCTTGGCCTAAGGGTCAGCGTTGCCCCCCCAACCCGGGACATGCCAAGGTGGATGGGGGCTTTATTTTTCAGAGCACCGCTATCTCTATGTCCACTCTCAAGCTAACACCCAATTTCCCAACTTGAAAAGGTGTGGCTAAATATGCGCGTTGGCATTGACGCACGCCTGGTTTACTACAGCCGGGCTGGAATCGGGCAATACATTATGCGGCTGGCCGAAGCGCTGGCCAACCTGAACGCCCACCAAGATGAGTTCGTCCTCCTACACAGTCGAAAAGACGGCACCCAGATCATCAATGGCCGCAACTTCAGCCGAGCATCGCTATGGACACCCAGTCATCACTGGGCTGAGCAGACCGCCCTGCGACTTGAGATCGGAAGGCTGAACCTGGACCTGCTTCACAGCCCTGATTTCATCCCCCCCTTCCGACGCAACTGCAAATCAGTCATCACCGTCCACGATCTGGCCTTTTTGCTGTACCCCCACTTTCTGACCAAGGAGTCTGCACGCTACTACGGCCAGATTGATCAGGCTGTACGCAACACTGACCACATCATTGCCGTGTCAGAAAGCACTCGGCAAGACACTATAAAACTGTTGGGCGTCTCCGAACGAAAGATCACTGTCATTTACGAAGCAGCCAACCCCATCTATCGGCGAGTTGATACCAGGGAAGCCCATCGCCGTGTGTCCCAGATGTACGGTCTTGACCGCGATTACATCCTGTTTGTGAGCACCATCGAGCCGCGCAAGAATCTCCCAGGGTTGATACAGGCTTATCACAAGCTACGGGACGACTATAAGGTCTCTGAGGGCCTGGTCCTGGCAGGATCGCAGGGCTGGCTCAGCGAAGAAGTCTATAACATGGTGGAGACTCTCAACCTGGAGGAACACGTCCGTTTTCTTGGGCGAGTCCCCTCGGAGGACCTGGTTTACCTGTACAATGCAGCCCGGTTGCTTGTGCATCCATCATTCTATGAGGGATTCGGCCTTCCTCCATTGGAAGCGATTTCCTGCGGCACGCCAGCGATTGTGTCCAATGTCTCAGCTCTACCCGAAGTGGTGGGCGATGCAGCCATCCTCGTTGATCCCCACGACCTGGACGGCCTCACTGTAGCCATGTGGCGGGTGCTGACCGATGAGGTCCTGCGAAGTAACTTGATCAGCAAGGGACTCAAGCGTGCCAGCATGTTCTCCTGGAGACGCGCCGCTCAGGAAACCTTGGCTGTATATCGGCGGGTGGTAGAATGACTCAAAGACGATGCGACTTCTGCTGCTAACACCTCAATTACCTTATCCTCCCCACCAGGGAACCAGCTTGCGTAACTTCAATCTCATCGCGCAGTTGGCCAGACGACACCAAGTCTGCTTGTTGTCTTTCCTGGAACCAGACCAATCCCTTGACCAGGCTGGCCCTCTGCTCGACCTATGTGAATGGGTTGACACCGTGCCCGTTCCCTGGCGCAGCAACTCCACCCGTCTGCGGCAAATGCTACTCACGCGCCGGCCCGACATGGCCTGGCGTCTCTGGTCGCCTGCCTTCCAGGACCGGCTGGCTATGCGGCTGGCCGATGCCCGGTTCGACGTGGTCCAAATCGAGGCCATTGAGCTGGCGCCCTATCTGCCCACGGTTGAGGCAGCCACGCCGAGTCCACTGATCGTGTACGAGGATCACAACGCCGAGTGGGTGCTACAGAAGCGCGCTTGTCTCACCGATCTACGCATCCCCCGGCGCTGGCCGGCGGCTGCCTACTCCTTCGTACAGTGGACACGGCTGAAAGTCTACGAAGCCGACGTATGTCGCCGTGCCGACCGCGTCGTTGCCGTGTCTGAAGCCGATCGAGACGCGATCCTGGAAATCGCGCCGGACGTGGCGATCACCGTCGTGCCCAACGGTGTTGACTTAGATGAGTACACCGGCTACGGTGGGCCGGTTCAACCTACTGACTTGGTATTCACTGGCAAGATGGATTTTCGACCGAATGTGGATGCCATGCTTTGGCTGGGACAGGAGGTGTGGCCCATCATTCGCAATCAACGCCCCCAGGCCAAATTGGCCATCGTCGGACAACGCCCGCACCCCCGACTGGAGCCATTGCGAAGCGAGGTTGGTATTACCATCACAGGTTGGGTGCCCGATGTCCGGCCCTACATCGCCGGCGCTACGGTCTACGTGGCTCCACTGCGAGTGGGCGGAGGTACGCGACTGAAACTGCTGCAAGCCATGGCCATGGGAGCAGCCACTGTTGCCACTTCGCTGGGGGCCGAGGGATTCCCGGTTCGCCACGGCCGTGAGCTGCTGCTGGCCGACACACCTGAAGGCTTCGCCGAGGCGGTGTTAAGCCTGTTGGACCATCCAAAACAACGTGCCCAACTGGGTCAGGCCGCGCGCCACTTCGTGGAAGCAACCTACGGCTGGGATGCACTGGTGCCCAAGTTGGAGACACTGTACGACAACACGGCTGAAAGCTTGCAGGGCTCTTAGTCCAAACCCTAAGGCTTTGAGCCACATCCCTAACAACTGCCAGAGAAATATGCCCGACCAGAGAAAACCCGTTGTCATTCTAGCCTGCCAGGTGATGCAGAGTCTTATCCAGCCACATATGCCCAAGCGTGAAGACATCCCTACCGTCTATATGGATTACGGCCTTCACGTCCGACCAGAGAAGATGGCACCCACCCTCCAGGAGCAGCTCGATGCGTTGCCCGAGCCCAGCCTGGTATTGGTCGGCTATGGGTTGTGCGGCAATGGATTGAATGGGCTCAAGGCTGGCCCTCACACACTTATCATCCCTCGCGCCGACGACTGTATTGCCATCCTACTTGGCTCCTACCAGGCCTACATTCAAGCGTTTCGCGAGGAGCCCGGTACCTACTACCTCACCAAGGGTTGGCTGGAAAGCGGCAGCGACCCGCTGAAAGAGTATCGCCAGTATGTAGACCGATACGGGGCTGACAACGCTGATTCGCTCATCGATATGATGTATGGTCGATACAAGCGTCTTTGCTTTGTAGCCCATACCCAGGCTGATCTGGATGAGTACCGCACACAGGCTATGGAGGTCGCCCAGTTCTGCGCCCAACGCTGGGATATGAGCTACCATGAACGCATCGGCTCCGATGGCCTGATCCGACGACTGCTGGAAGCGCCCCACCGACCTGGGAACCTCGGTGACGACTTCGTCGTCATTCCACCCGGGGGCACTGTCGAGCAAAAGATGTTCATCCGCATGCAGCAAGATTCGTGAGGTGGACCTATGCACAATGCCATCACCGACGTCGAAGGCATCCAAGTTGGTCACTGGGCTGACCTGGAAGCCGCTACAGGCTGCACGGTTGTCCTTTGTCGAGAAGGAGCTGTAGGGGGCGTCGACGTACGTGGCTCGGCGCCCGGCACGCGCGAGACCGACCTGCTGCGCCCTGTCACCCTGGTGCAGCAGGCCCACGCGGTGCTGCTGACTGGCGGCGCCGCCTACGGCCTGAATGCGGCGGGCGGGGTGATGCGCTGGCTAGAGGAACAGGGCCTTGGGCTCAACGTAGGCGTGGGCGTGGTGCCCATAGTTGCCTCGGCGGTGCTATTTGACCTAGCCATCGGCCGACCGGACGTGCGTCCCGGCCCGGATGCCGGTTACGCCGCTTGCCAGACGGCAAACGACGGGCCGGTAGATGAGGGCTGTGTCGGCGCCGGGGCGGGCGCCACGGTGGGCAAGCTGCTGGGCCATGCCTACGCCACCAAAAGCGGCCTGGGGACGGCAGCACGGCGCATCGCCGACGGAGTTACGGTTGGTGCTCTGGTAGCAGTCAACGCGCTCGGCGACGTGGTGGACCCGACCAATGGAGCGATAATCGCTGGCCCTCGGAACCCAGCGGGGGGTGGTTTCGTCAACACCATGGCGCGGCTGCAAGGCGACCTGCGACATACCATGCTCGATTTTCCGACCAACACGACGCTGGCCGTCGTCGCCACCGACGCCGCGCTCTCCAAGGAAGGCGCCAACAAGATGGCCCACATGGCCCACGACGGCCTGGCTCAGGTCATTCGCCCCGTTCACACTATGGTTGATGGGGATACCGTCTTCGCTCTAGCCACTGGACGGCGGACGGAGACCCCTGCGGATATGAGCGCCGTTGGCGCTGTGGCGGCCTCGGTCTTGGCCGAAGCGGTCGTGCGCGCCGTCCGCCAGGCTACCACGCTGGCCGGCGTGCCGGCGGCACGAGACCTCAGTCGAAGCGTCGAAGCTTGAAGCTGAAAGAAGAAGATTCCACGCGTGTCCGAGACTCCTACGCAAACAGCCCCCGCATTGGCGGTTGAGCGAGCACACGAACCCAACTCTACTCTTTCCAGGGCACGAGGGCACCTTTGGTACCCAACCCTCTTGCTGATTTGTGCGGCGGCCTTTGTCCTGACGGCCCTCATCTCTCAAGGTATCTTCGAACGCGTCCCGCACGTCGAGGATGAGGCGGCTTACCTCTTCCAGGCCCAGGTATTCGCCCAAGGGCGCTTGAGCGTGCCCGAACCTCCATACTCAGAGTCATACTGGTCTCCTTTTGTCCTAGATTACCAGGGCCGTCGCTTTGCCAAATACCCACCAGGCTATCCTCTCTTGCTCAGCCTGGGCGTACTCACCGGAGCGCCTTGGGTCGTCAACGCGCTGCTAGCTCCAGCTGCTCTGTGGTTCATTGCCCTCGCTGGGAGGCGCATCTACTCGCCTACTACCGGCCTGTTGGCGGCCGCACTGGGTCTAACCTGTCCTGTCTTCCTGGCCATATCGGGCTCGCTGCTCTCTCACCCCACTTCGCTTTTCTTCACCGCTCTGTTTGTGTGGGCCTTCGCTGCGCTGGTCCAGGAGCCGTCAGATGCTTCCCGCTGGCCGTATGCCGTCGCAGCTGGCATGGCGCTGGGTTCTCTGTTAATTACCCGTCCCTTTGACGCCCTTGGCATCAGCCTCCCTTTTGCCCTGTATGTCCTGGTCCGCGCTCTGCGCGGCGATCGGGCGCTACTCCGCAAGGGGTTGATCATTGGAGCCGTCGTCTTGTTCTTTGGCCTGGGGTTGATCGCCTATTGGTACGCCTTGACCGGGGAATTCACCAACCCATACCGAATTCTGTGGCCCTATGACCGGCCTGGCTTTGGCCCCAACTTCGGCCCCAAAGGCTACACATTGGCTACCGGCCTGAGCTACCTCCGCGCAAACCTGCGTGACCTGGCCGCCAGTTTCCTGGGCTGGCCGTGGTACCTGAACCTGCTCTTCCTGCCTCTGCCCTTCGTTCTGCACCCACGCGAGCGATGGAACTATCTACTGCTGGCGAGTTTCCTGTCACTGGCGGCCCTGCACGTCACCTACTGGTATTACGGCGGCCGCGACGCCGGATTCCCTCGTTACTACTACGACGCGCTACCCGTGCTTCTGCTGCTGACAGGCCGTGGCGTCGAACTGGCGGCTGACGCCCTGCAGCGACTCTACCTTCGCTTGCGTTTTCGCTCTGGGCAAGCAACTTCCCGCACCAGCCTGCTTCTCATAAAGCTGCCAATTTACCTCATCCTGATCGGCTTGGTCCTGTACAACGGCCTGTTTTTTTTGCCACCCAACCTGATGGCGTTTCACGGCAAGTCGGGCATCACTGCTGCGCCACTGCAAGCAGTCGCGACATCCGGGGTGTCCAATGCCATCGTGCTCATAGCCGACGTTGAGCTTTGGTACGACTTCGCCGTCTTCTTCTCCGCCAACAGCCCGACTCTGGACTCCGATGTGGTCTACGCCATTTACTACGACCAACAACAAGCGCGCGCGGTCAAAGACCTATTTCCCAACCGAGACTGCTACGTGCAAAGCCAAACGCGCCTTCGGCCCTGTCCTTTTTGATCGCCCCCAGAAGCGCGCCCTCAGCAGATTGATACCTCGCACACAATATGCTATACTTAATCTTGCCACCTAAGAGAACGAGTCAAATCGGAGAAGACGGTCAGTAGCGAGGAAATGATATGGCAACACTGATCAGCAGACTCGCAGCCCACCAGCCAGGCGCAGCCGCCCTGGAAGTATCAGGCGTCACCGTGCGCTACAACGGGGTGCGCGCGCTGGACGACGTATCCTTTCAACTCACCCGAGGCGAGCGGATTGCCGTGGTGGGGCCCAATGGGGCGGGCAAGAGCACCCTCTTCCAGGTCATCGCCGGAGTGCTGCACCCGACCCAGGGCGAGGTGAAAGTCTATGGGCACAGCCCCGGCGGGCACATTTGCATCGCCTACGTTCCCCAGCGCAGCCAGGTCGATTGGACCTTCCCGGTGAGCGTGGCCGACGTGGTCATGATGGGACGCATCGGCAAGCTGGGCCTCTTCCATTGGCCAAAGCGCCGTGACTGGGATCACGCCCATGCTTGCCTGGAGATCGTCGATATGGCCGACCTGGCCGACCGGCAAATTGGCGAGCTATCTGGCGGTCAGCAGCAGCGCGTATTCATCGCCCGCGCCCTGGCCCAAGAAGCAGAGTTGATGCTCATGGACGAGCCGTTGACCGGCCTGGATACACCCTCTCAGGAGGGCATCTTTGGCATCCTGGATGAGCTGCGTGGGCGCGATGTCACGGTGATGCTGGCCACCCACGACCTTAACCTGGCGGCCGAACGCTTCGATCGCCTGATGCTACTCAACCACCGCTTGGTCGGGATCGGTCAACCCGACCAGGTTTTCACCCAGGAGCAGCTGGTGCAGGCTTATGGCGGCCACATGCACCTCATCGAAACCGACGACGGCGGCGTGATGGCGCTCAGCGATACTTGCTGCGGACACGGGCACGATCCGCAGTGAGCGATCCCTTGAAGCACGTCATCGCCTACCACCAGGCCACCAAACACTATTTCAATGCTTACGCACGCGGGCCAGGCTACCTGGATTGGGTCACACAACCGGATCCCTTTCGGCGCTACCAGGGGGCGATCCTCATTGAGCTGCAAAAAGCCCCTCCCGTGCAGAATCCGCTCTTCGAGCAGGCCCTCCTCGTTGGTCAAGTACCCATCGCCCCCTTGACCCGCCAGGCCCTATCCCAGTTGTTCTTCGACAGTCTGGCCATATCCGCCTGGAAGCGGGCGGGTGACGTGAGCTGGGCGTTGCGGGTAAACCCCTCCAGCGGCAACCTGCATCCCACCGAGGGCTACTTGATCTGCGGGCCGGTGGATGGCTTATGCGACACTCCGATGGTATGTCACTATGCCCCCAAAGAGCACGCTCTGGAGGTGCGCGCCCAGTTCCCGCTGGAGACCTGGCTTTTGCTGACCGCGGAGTTGCCCCCCAACAGCGTGTTGGTGGGACTGACCTCGATCCATTGGCGCGAGGCCTGGAAATACGGCGAGCGAGCCTTTCGCTATTGTCAGCATGACGTGGGCCACGCAATCGCGGCGGTCAGCATCGCCGCCGCCGGCCTGGGCTGGAGGACGAGCCTGCTGGATGACCTGGGGACTGACCAACTGACCAGACTAATGGGTGTCTTTGACCCGCGAGGAGCGGAACCCGAGCACCCCGACTGTTTACTGGCAGTCCATCCCCAGGCTCAGGCGTGTGACACGCGCCAGTTGCCTGCGGTTGTCGCGAGCACCTTCATCGATCTGGCCTGGCAGGGAACTCCCAATCGATTGAGTCCAGATCACGTGGACTGGTCGATCATTGGCGAGACAGCAGCCGCGACTATCAAACCCAGGACGGATGGAGTCTACAACTTGCAGGGGACTGAGGAGGGGCACTCCCTTCCGGCAGCGGCTGCGCCGCTTCCTGCCTCGTCTGCCTCTCTGCGCCACATCATCCACCAGCGGCGCAGCGCCGTGGCCATGGACGCGCGCACCGCGATCTCCCGGGACACCTTTTTCCACATCTTGTCCCTCACACTCGCGCGTCCCAGCCAAATACCTTTCAATACTCTGAGCTGGGCATCACGCATCCACCTAGCCCTGTTTGTACACCGAGTCCAGGATATAGACCCCGGCCTATACATCCTGCTACGCGATCCGGCAGCCGGACAAGCCTTGGCTTCGGCCATGAAGGATGAGTTTGCCTGGGAGAAGCCGCAGGGATGCCCGGCCGACCTGGGACTGTATCGACTGCTGAGCGGCGATGCACGCCCCCTCGCCAGACAATTATCCTGCCAACAAGCCATCGCCTCCGATGGATGCTTCAGCCTGGGTATGGTGGCCGACTTTAAGCGATCGCTGGCTGATTTCGGAGCATGGTTTTATCCACGCCTATTCTGGGAGACGGGCATGATCGGTCAGGTTCTCTATCTAGCCGCCGAAGCAGCCGGGCTGCGTGGCACCGGCATTGGCTGCTTTTTCGACGACCCGGTTCACAGCGTTCTGGGCCTCGCCATAGAGACCTTGGAGTACCAGAGCCTGTATCACTTCACCATCGGCGGACCTGTCGAGGATATGCGGCTGACCACCTTGCCTGCCTATCCCGAACGTGACAGGTGAGACATCATTCCCATCGAGGCGGATCGCTGGCGCGTGACCCTGATCGGCGTTGCCGATGACTATCCGCCCACCGACGAGCGTGGTATAATTTACTCAAATCACGTACCTCATTTAGGGCTCTACACTTCACATTTCTTTGGGCACGCATAATGTTCTTTGACGAAGCCAGGATTCATGTGAAAGCGGGCGATGGTGGGAACGGAGCAGTCGCCTTCAGGCGAGAGAAATATGTACCGCGCGGCGGGCCGTCGGGCGGAAGCGGCGGCGACGGTGGTCACGTAATCCTCAAGGTGGACCCCCAACTAAACACGCTGGCCCACTTCCAGAAGCAGGTCCACTTCAAAGCTGCGCGTGGGGCGCACGGTAAGGGCAAGAACCAGACTGGCGCCCGAGGCGAGGATGGCGTCGTCTATGTGCCGCCCGGTACCGTGGTGCGAGATGCCGAGACGGGCGATTTGCTGGTGGATCTGACCCAACCTGGCCAGCGGATTGTCGTTGCCCGGGGTGGCCGGGGCGGGCGCGGCAACGCCAGCTTCGCCACCGCAACGCGCCAGGCACCGCGCCTGGCCGAGCGGGGCGCACCGGGCGAAGAGCGATGGCTGAGGCTGGAGCTTAAACTTCTGGCCGACGTGGGCTTGATTGGCATGCCCAACGCCGGCAAGAGTACCCTACTGGCGGTGGTCAGCGCCGCTCGCCCCAAGATCGCCGACTACCCCTTCACCACCCTCCAACCCAATCTCGGCGTGGTGACGGTGGACGATGAGTACGATTTTGTGCTGGCCGATCTACCTGGACTCATCGAGGGTGCTCACGCCGGAGCCGGGCTGGGCCACCAATTCCTGCGCCACGTTGAACGAACGCGCCTGCTGGCCCATCTGCTGGATGGCGCCGACGATGATCCATTGGCACATTTCGACCAGATCAACAAGGAGCTACGCCTCTTTGACCCGGCCCTCGCCGACCGGCCGCAAATTGTGGTGCTCAACAAGATGGATCTGCCGGGCGCGCGGCAGCAGTGGCCCGTGGTACAGGCCGCCATAAGGGCAAAGGGACTGCCCGCCTACGCCATCTCCGCGGTGACCGGTGAGGGCGTGCACGAATTAATGGCCCAGGTGGCCCACGTGCTATCCAGCCTCCCCAGGCCGGAGCCCCTGGCCGACGAGGTCCCCGTCTTTCGGCTGGACGAAAAAACCGAGTTCACTGTCGAGTGGGAGGGCGACAGTTGGCGGGTACGTGGCGAGCGGGTCGAGCGGCTAGCATCCCAGACCATGTGGGAGTATCACGACGCAGTACAGCGGGCAGGGCGCATATTGGAGGCTATGGGCGTGATTGACGCACTGCGAGAGGCAGGTGTGCAGCCTGAAGACACGGTTCGTATCGGTGACGTAGAACTCGAGTGGATGTGGTAATCCTAATAGGAGCCAAAATCGACAACTCTTTCCAAAATCTCCAACGTAGTTTGGTTGACGGGTAACTCCCCTAACTCGCTGGGAGCCACCCAGCGCGCCTCGCGCGCGTCATCTCCGGGGTACAAGCCGCCCTCCACATAGTCAGCCATCAAATCCACGATGACGTAGTGAAAACGGATCCGCCCGCCCTCAGTACGCCGGATGACGTCGAATGTATACACCGGGTCTCGGGCGCGGATAGTGAGTCCTGTCTCTTCCTTGGTTTCCCGTTCGGCTGCCTCTTGCAGCGTTTCTCCCAACTCAACACGTCCCCCAGGTATGGCCCACAGCCCCTCACTGGGCGGCTGACCACGCCGGACCAGTAGAACGCGCCCATCTCTCACCACAATCGCCCCCACAGCAACCACAGGCATATCAGGATACTCGCCCGCCATACCGGCCATCCTCTTTGGACCACGGCGTCACATCGGGACCCTCAACAAGCCAGAATACGAGGATCGTCACGCCACCCGATGGGGACTCCCAGAGAGTATTCCCTCCTGGTCGCTAAATGGTTCGCCAACCTCAATGCCTCTCTCACCTATGGAGAAACTGCGGATCTCCCGGGCGTGTGCGCTGCCCCGCATCTTAAGGACGGCGACCGCTCGTTGCATGGCACTGTCTACCTCCACGTAGCGCATAAGCACTAAGGCGTCAACCAGGAAGGGCAAAGCACCTGCGTAGCGGTATTGCGGCCCCAGGAGGCGAGCAGCTTCGTCGAGGAGCAAACTGGTCATCCCATCGCGCTTGAGCGCATTCACCAACGTATTGTAGATGTGGCGCAACTCCACGCGGTCCGAGGTGAGTTGTTGGAAGTGCGCCATACTGTCCACCACCGCCCGTTGCGGCGCAATCGTGTGAATCGTCTCGCTCAAGGGGCTGTCAGGAGACTGCAGGCTTTTCAGCAGAACTTCGGGCGAGGTGAACAGCAAACTCAATTTGCCTTCGGCTTCCAGCGCCTTCAGGTCCCAGCCCATGGCCTTCGCATCCCGCACCAAGGTGGCCGGGAACTCTTCAAATGTCACCAACAAACCAGGTTGTCCGAGGCTTGCGCCAGTGACCAGATACTGCAGGCCCAAAGTCGTCTTACCCACGCCAGCCGCTCCGCTGACCAACACCGCGGATCCCTCCAACAGCCCTCCACCCAACATGGAGTCTAGACCCGAGATACCACTAGTGAGACGTTGTCTTTTTCTAATGGAGGCCATTCTACTCATCTCATCGCGTCGAAATGTGTCCCTTGAGCGTTATACCGGGCGTCAGGCGCCATTGGGGAATGGCTGGGACCTCGCGAGTCCTCGCCTGCGCGTCAAAACAGACGTCGCCAGGTAATCTTGTAAATCTGGATCGCGCTCGAGACGTCACACACGTCGTCGTCGTCCGACTGCCAAGTAACAAGCGGACCCGCCCGCTGTCCATTCTCAATTGGAGCCACGAACCAGGTACGCGCCTTGCCGGGTTCGTTGTCCCACGCCGCGCGCCCGTTGGCATCGGTCGTGATAATGAAGCGGCTGCCTGGCACATTCAGCTCTCCTACTTCGAATTCAACTCCGCCCTGACCCACGCCGCTGCTGTTGAGAGCTGTGGCCAGCAATCGAACTACGTAGCAGTTGTTCTCCGTCTCCACATCGTCCACTGCCCATGGCAGCGGCGTCGGGCTGGGTGATGGCGTGAAGGTGCTGGTTGGGAGAGGCGTATGAGTGGGGGTTGGCGTACGGGTAGGGACCGGCGTAGGTGTGAATGTGGGCGTTGCGGTAGGTGTGGGCGTGCCAGTCTCCGTCGGCGTAGCAGTGGGAGCTGGCGTATCAGTAGGTACGGGCGTCCAAGTCGGGGGGTACGTAGGCACCACTTCGGTCGGGGCAGCAGACCCCCCAGGCCCAGTATCTCCTGCCCCTCCAAATCCCAACACCAACGGGTCTTCGGGACTGAAGGTGGCATAGATGAGGCCGTAGAAAAGCACGGTTAGCACGATCATCACCAGCACAACAAAGAGCAGGATATTCACCACACGGTCGCTGGGCATCGAATCGCCTCCTTTTGAATGGCAAACAGCTATTCGCCATCAGTCACCTTGGGTGGCTGCCGTGAAGCCGGCGTCGTCCACCAACACAAATGAATCGACGCCGGCATAGGGAAGCACCACCACGCGCATTTTCTCACCGGGTCTCGACTCAACCAGATGTGCTGTGGCCTGAAGAAGCTGGGCAATTCGCTGTTCGGCCGGATAATTTGGATAGCGGCCCAAACTCCCGACCAGATTCTCGCGCCGCAGAATTTCTTCGGTGGCCAGGTCGATCTGCTCGGCATCAGGAATGGCTATGATAAGGTCGGCGTAAAGCGCATACAGCAATTCATACGATTTGGTCAGTTCCGCACGGATTGACTCAGCCTGGATCTCCCACTCCGGAACCAAGCTGATACCATAGCCCCGGCGCGCTATGCGGTATTTCGTGGACAGCCAGTTGATGCGTGCCTGGACAATACTGATCTGAACCGATAACTGTGGTGCGGCTGCGAGCTGAGAATTGAAATAGGGCAGTTTGACTTGATCTTCGGCTATCAGCGCTTCCCTCAGGGCTTCGACAAGCTCTGGGGGCGCATAGCCTCCGCGTACCACCAACGCGCTGGACAAGGCCTGCGCCGCCTCCCAGCGCGCCGCCTCTGCCTCCTGTACCTCCAGCGACATAAGAGGGGGTTCAGCAACCGGCAGTACGGGCGGCGCCTCGACCACGGTTACCATAGGGAACGGCTCCGCACTCTGTTCGAGACTGGTGCGCGCCCGCTCCTGGTCACCGATCATCCGGTAGCCCTGGTGCAAGCGTTGAAAGACGTTCCGCCGGGTTGCCGCCTGCAAATATGGACTCGCCATCGCGACATTGAAAGCCTGGTCAAAGAACAGCTGAGCCAGCCCAAACTCGCCCAATGCAGCCAGCCCTTCACCAGCTAGCACAAAGGTGTCGGCGCGCACTGTGTCGGGCAGATCAGGGCTAAGCGTGGCGATCGTACCTGCGAGCCGGTACGAGGCAGTGGCAAGTTCAGGCCGATCGTCGCTCCGATAGCGACTCGCCAGCAACAGAAAATCACCAGCGCTCTCCCGATCTCCAATCGACGGGCTAAAGACCAATATGGCATAAGCTGTATCTGCCCGCCCCTGAGCTATTGCCTTAGCACCTAGGTCACCATCCGATACGCCACCCAGCCCAGCCACGGCCAGTGCAGGATCAACACGATCAGGCTTCACCAGCACCAAAGGATCTTGCCATTCCGGCACGTCGAATGGTTGCTCACGTAGCAGAAAAAACGCCCCCAGCGATCCAACGCCCACCAGCAACAACAACACCGTGGCAGCGGCTAAAGCTAACAAAACCCAGGTTTTCAAAGGAGACCTCCCCAAAGGAGCCTCATGGGCAGGTAGGCGTCGCGCGCAACGCGTCGCTGTTTCGCTATGGGTCTGTCCCAGATTTTGGGAGGACCAGGGGGGGATTGGGGGGACACTCCCCGGCCTACGGCATTATGCGTCCAAGAATTTGGGACGCACCCTTTCGCTATGCTGTTGTAACTATTAGGAGTATACCATAAATTCAAGATTATGTCCAGTGGAGTTTACATATCAACATACTGCTCGATGACCGCGTTCCCCCGCTGTTCATCAAGCCACATCTCAAAGGCCCTCTGTCGGACATAGAGAACCATCTCAGGGGTGAGGGGTCTGTTCTCCTCCTGGGCTTCCACTTTGATAATGTGATACCCCTGGTCACTTTCAACTACGTCGCTGATCTCGCCAGGCTGCAGAGAAAAGGCCATCTCCGCGACAACCGTCGGCATCAAAGGGACATCCCGAGGAAACCAGCCCAAGTCGCCACCATTGGCGGCGGTGCTGATATCTTCAGATGCTTGCTGAGCCAGTGCAGCGAAGTTGGCCCCTCCCCTAAGCTCCTCGAGTAGCACTTGTGCTTGGGCCGCGTCACGCGTGAGAATGTGCCGGGCGTGGACCTGCGCGGCGCTGGTGGGCACCAGGGCAGTCACGCGTTCTATCATTTTGCTGGCAAGTAACTGGGACCGTTGTATCTCCCGGAACTCTTCTAATGTCAAGTTGTTTTCGGTCAGCCACTGATTGAAGGATTCCTGGCCTTGGCCTGCGGTGATGCTCTCCTGCACAGTTGTTTCCAGCTCTCCATCCGTCACCGAGATCCCTGCCGCTGACGCGGCCTGCTCGATGATCGCCTGTTCGACGAGACTGTTGAGCACGCTTCGTCGAATCTGGGCCAGTTGGGCCTGACCTTCCTCGCCCTCGACAATAAGGCCCTGCTCAATGAGCGCCTGCTCCGTCTGCGCAACTTGCTTCTGATACGCATCCAAGAAAATAGGCTGACCATTGACTCGCGCCGCCAAGGGGCGACCATCTTGGGTCGGGCCTTCTCCGGCCTCGGAAGACGAAGCAGATGGTTCGGCAGGGGCAGCAGTTGGGGCTGGGGCAGGAGGACCCAGGAGGACCCGACTCAGTAACCGGCGCCGTTGACTGCGGGGTACCGCAACCAGCCACTACAAAAACCCAAGCCAGAATGAGCCCGGCCCAGAGAATGCGGCTACTGCTCGGCGCCAGTTGCCTAAACGCTCGCCGGCCGCCACACCGGTGAATCGCCTCTGAAGGCCCAACAAGCGGCATTACGACACACCCCTTTTGAACATAATTGACAATAAACGGACAACGGCAGCATTATACACCGGGCAAAGGGATTCTGGCAACTGATTTCAGCGGGCAGGATCTGTACCAGATTCTAGTAAGACCAGCGGGATTGCCCCGGGCCTGGGATGCGTCCAAAAATTCGGGCGCATCCCAGCGGACAATCGATTTCAAGACAGCGACCAGACAGGCGCGCAAAAAGTGGAAGCCCCACCGAGTGGCAGGGCTCCAAAAAAATGATGATCATCGCCTAGAATAAAGAAATCTACAAGCTGGTAATGATGTTGCTGAACACGTTACCGATAACGGGGCCCAAAAGCAGCAAGATCGCGATGACCACTATGGCCACGAGCACCAAGATCAACGCATACTCCACCAAGCCTTGGGCCTCCTCACGCGGAAGGAACAACATCTCGCCTGCACCTCCTTTCCTCGGAAAGTCACAAGACAGACGTTATGTCCCGTTTCTTGTGCGACTCCATTCTAGCATCAATACCAACCCCAAGCCATAGGGTTTTAGTACTAATCTAACACAATTTACGCTAGCTTTACGATCACCGAATGCCTGGCAGTGCATCCCCAGGTGCTTCCTGAATTTCTGGACGCACAGCGCCCCTGACTGGCGCGTTGGCCATAAGTGAATATAATTATGGTGCCCCAAGACTGGCAGAGTGCGACGACCATGGCACCATCACTTAACAACTCGGATAACGACATAGAAGGCCTCACCAGGCAGAACGCTCAGCTGCGACGCCGTATCGACGCCCTCGAGCGCAACCGGCGAGAGTTGGAGAACCGCATCCTGCAACTCCGCACTCTCTATGAGATTGGTGCTGAAACAGCGTCAATGTTAGAGCCAGCCGCCATCCTCCAAGTGATTCTGTCCCGGGTGATGCGAGCTTTCGATGTGACAACTGGCCTGGCCTTGACTGTCAGCGAAGCCGAGGATGAGTGGACAATCACCCTACAACAAGGATTGACACAGCAGGAATGGGCGGCTATCTCTGACCACTTTGCACCCCAGACTCTGGAAGAACTCTACTATAAGTGGTCCACACAGCGTCCCTCGTCGGCTCCGCGCTGGCTGATAGTATCCGAAACCAAGGAAGATTCGCCCTTCGTTGACTGGTTGCGAGAGCTTGGTATCAGTGTCTGGCTGCCGTTCACGGTGGATCACCTGTTGGTCGGCGGCGTGGGGCTGGGCCCCCGCATGTGGGGTACCGATTTCTCCAGTGGCGATTCGATGCTCCTGTCAGGCATGATTGACAACTCGGTAGAGCGCATCAAAGGTGCGCGACTGCTGGACACGCTCCTCCACGAACAACAAGAACTTTACCGCACGCGAGGCATATTTGAGCAGTTCCTGGCCCCCGAGGTAGTAGATCGTCTACTTGACGGCCGGATAAAGCTTACCACCGAAGGTCCGAATTGGTCTTGCACCTGGACACAGAAGAGATGGTTCACCTGCTTAACGACTATTTTGGAGAGATGACGAACGTCGTTTTCAGCTACGAGGGAATGGTGGACAAATTCCTGGGGGATGGGGTGATGGCTGTATTCGGGGCACCCATCACCCATGGTCAAGGCGAACTAGACGATACCACTCGGGCTGTTCAAGCAGCCTTGGAAATGCAGAATGTGCGTGAACTCGCAACCGGCCTGGGGATAGGCGTGTGCACCGGTATGGCAGTGGTCGGCAACGTTGGTTCGACCAAACGGTTCGAACACACCGTTATCGGTCCGGTGGTACACTTAGCGTCTCGTCTGGCAAAATTGGCGACCAGCGGTCAGACCCTCATAGATGAGGAGACCTTTCGGCGTATGAGCCTCACAAGTTCGGCCGAGCCCCTGGAGCCTGTCACCGTGCGAGGCTTCTCCCAGCCGGTCCCAGTCTACAAACTGACACAGGAGTAGAACTAACCCTTTTCCTCAGGCGGTTCGAGCGGAATCTCGTCGGGCCACTGACTATCCAGCTCGGCGACGATCGCCTTGGCAACCTCTCCAGCGCTCCCCTCTCGCTCCTGCGACTCACTCCATCGAAACATCGAAGTATACGCCGACGTGCTGGTCTCACCATCCTTCATGGCCAACCGATCAATGGCTTCTTGAAAGCGAGGTGGCAAGTTTTCGCGCACGGTGCCGTTCAGGTCCGTCGCTTTGACACCCAGTGGAATATATCTCCAGTAGAGGATCTGATATTGAGCCATAAATCTCCTGTGCTCCACGCCACTTCGCAGCGATCAAGACGGAAACACCCCTTGTTGCACTCGAGGCGCCGACAGGTGCATTCTACGTCAAGAGGCGCATACGTGCAAATGTTCGCAAAATCAAGCTGCTAATGGCGGAAATGCCGCGCGCCGGTGAAGACCATAGCTAGGCCCAGGCGATCGGCCGCGCCAATCACCGCTTCATCACGCACTGATCCGCCTGGTTGCACGACAGCCGTAACCCCCGCCTCGGCAGCCGCCTCCACGCCGTCGGGGAAGGGGAAGAACGCATCTGACGCCATGACCGCTCCCCGAGCACGCGCGCCGGCTTTGGTCACGGCCAGCTTCACCGCATCCACCCGGCTGGGCAGGCCGCCTCCAATACCAACTGTGGCGTTATCGCGTGCCAGCACGACAGCGTTACTCTTGACGTGCCAGCAGGCTTGCCACGCAAATCGCAATGCAGCCAGCTCGTCTTCGGTCGGCTGGCGCTGGGCGACAGAACGCCATTCCACGTCGGGGGGATCCCCTCGGTCCACTGACTGGACCAGAACGCCACCCGCCACGGAGCGCAACGCCCATATCTCCTCGACCGGCTGGGTAACGGCCACCAGACGACAGTTGGGCTTGTGCTGCGCAAAGCACTCAAGCGCTTCGTCGCTGAAGCTGGGCGCTGCAATTGCCTCGACGAATAGCTCATGCATCTCCTTGGCAGTAGCACAGTCTACCGGTCGGTTGGCGGCGATCACGCCACCAAAGGCACTAACCGGATCGGAGGTCAGCGCCGCCGCAAAAGCGGCTGCCAGGCGCTCGGCCGAGGCGATGCCACACGGAGATACATGCTTGACGATCACGATGGTGGGCTCTGCGAAGCTGTTGGCCGCCGACCAGGCTGCGTCGAGGTCAAGCAGGTTGTTGTAGCTAAGTGGTTTGCCTTGCAGCAGCCTTCCCCCTAGCGGGCCGACGCCGGGTTCGGCAAATAGCCCGGCCACTTGGTGTGGATTCTCACCATAGCGCATCTCCTGCGCCCGAGGGAAAGAGAGGCTCAAGCTTTGCGGAAGCTCAAAGATGGGGGCTGTGATCTGGCTCTGGCCCAGGTAGGCCTGGATTGCAGCATCGTAGTCGCGAGTTTGGGAAAAGGCTTTGAGAGCCAATCGCTGGCGCGTCCCAGGTGAAACAGCGCCTTCGGCGCGCAATTCGTCCAACACTGACTCATAGTCATCCGGGTCGCAGACGACCGTCACCCTTTCGAAGTTTTTGGCCGCGCCCCGCAGCAGCGTCACGCCACCGACGTCAATCTGTTCGACCGCTTCCGCCAGTAATACATCACGCCTGGCCACCGCCATCTGAAAGGGATACAGGTTACAGATCACCAGGTCAATGGGTTGTATGCCGTGGTCGGCCAACTCGGCCATATCAGTCTCATTGGCCCGGGCCAGGATGCCAGCGTGCAGGACGGGATGCAACGTCTTAACCCGTCCCCCCAGCATCTCCGGCACGCCGGTCAGCTCGGCTACGTCAGTTACGCTCAGACCGGCGCCGCGCAGGGCGCGGGCTGTACCACCACTGGCGACCATCGTCCAGCCCAGCTCGACCAAGCCCTGCCCCAGGTCCCGTAAACCCGTCTTATCCGAAACACTCAACACAGCTAATGGCATAGTTGGCCTCTATCTTCGCTTCTCACGCCGCACAAGAGAGAGATCTGTTGCCTACCACGCTCCAAACTTCAATCCGCGCTCCGCATGTGGGGGAAGAGGATCACCTCGCGAATAGAAGTCTGGTCTGTCAGCAGCATGGTAAGCCGGTCAACTCCGACACCCAGGCCACCGGTGGGCGGCATGCCGTGCATAAGAGCCAGGATGTAGTCCTCGTCCATAGGATGGGCTTCCTCGTCGCCAGCCTTGGCACCCAGCCCTTGTTGTTCAAATCGCTCGCGTTGCGCCAGAGGATCATTCAACTCAGAATAGGCGTTGCCCATCTCCAACCCACCAACGAAAATCTCAAAACGCTCCACGTGCTGGGGATCATCGGGCAAAGCCTTGGACAAAGGCGATATGTCAATGGGGTAATCCTGGATGAACGTTGGTTGGATGAGGGTCGGCTCCAAGATCTCACCCAGCAACTCATCGATCAATTTGCCCCAGGTGGGCTGGGGGCTAACGTGAAGCCCCCGTCGCTGGACTTCAGCCCAAAGCGCCTCAAGGTTCGGGAACTCCATATAATCGATGCCCGTCAACTCCTGGATGGCATCGCGCAGTTTCCAACGCCGCCAAGGAGGTGTGACGTCAATCTGTTGCCCCTGAAAGGTGAACTGGGTGCTGCCCAACGCCTCCTCGGCGATGAAGGCGACCATATGCTCTGTCAACCACATCATATCGCTGTAATCGGCGTAGGCCCAGTAACACTCCATCTGGGTGAATTCAGGGTTGTGCTTGGTACTGACGCCCTCGTTGCGGAAGTCCTTGCAGATCTCATAGACCTTGTCAATTCCCCCCACGATGAGGCGCTTGAGGTACAGCTCATCCGAGATGCGCAAGTAGAGGGTCATATTGAGGGCGTTGTGATGCGTGGTAAAAGGCCGAGCCATGGCCCCCCCATAAATGGGCTGCAAGCTGGGCGTCTCGACTTCGATGAAACCCTGGTCGTCGAGGAACCTGCGCATGGCCGTGACAACGCGGGTGCGGGTTCTGAAGATATCCCTCACTTCCTCGTTGGCGATCAAATCCAGATAACGCCGGCGGTAACGCGTCTCGACGTCCCTTAATCCATGCCACTTTTCAGGCAGCGGATGGAGGGTCTTGGTCAGCAGTTGATAGGACCGGACGTGTACCGTCACCTCGCCGGTGCGGGTGCGGAACACATGGCCCTCAACGCCGAGGAAATCACCCAGATCAACATCACGTTTGAAGATCTCGTAGGCCTCTTCGCCCAGGTTGTCCCGCTTGAGATAGATCTGGATACGTCCACTGCCATCTTCTATGTGAGCGAAAGTGCTCTTGCCCATCACCCGGATGGCGCGCAGTCGACCTGCCACCTGAACGGTTGGTCCATCGGCACCGCTGGCCTCAGCTTCTTCAAAAGCGGCGATGGCCTCGGCTGCCGTGTGGCTGCGACGAGCGCGCGCCGGATAAGGATCAACCCCCCGCTCGCGCAGCCTCTCCAATTTGAGCATACGCTGCTGAACTTGATCGGAGTCTTCGAGCATGTTGTCGCCTTCGTTGAGAGTGGAATTAAGAAGCATCTGGAACGCCCCAGATGCCCCTGTTAGTCACGTCTTACCTTCATCGCGGCTTTTGCTTCGCGCTGTGCGCGCTGCTGCGTGCTACACTCTATGCCGCTACCCAATTTCGAGGATGGTGAGACGGATTTCGCCAGCCGGGGCCTGGTACGACACAACGGCGCCCACGCGCTGTCCCATCAATGCCCGTCCAATCGGCGACTCGTTGGAGACGCGCCCGTTGACCGGATCGACCTCAGCCGAGCCTACGATGTGATATAGCTCAGGCTCATCCAGGCCCTCTTCCAACACGGTGACCCGTGACCCCAGACCCACTTCGTCGGAAGGGCCGTTTTCCTGGATGATGACCGCGTTCCTGATCATAGCGCGCAGCGTCATGATGCGCCCCTCTACAAAGGCCTGCTCGTGCTTGGCGTCATCGTACTCAGCGTTTTCGCTGATGTCGCCCTCTTCTTTTGCGGACTGAATGCGGGCAGCGCGGACTGAATGCGGGCAGCCACCTCAGCCCGCTTTTCCGTCTCCAGGTACTCGAGTTCCTTCTCGAGCTTTTTTAGTCCTTCTTCTGTCAAAAAAACTGCATTCTTGTTTTGCATGGCGAGAACCTCTTGAGATTAAAGAGTATCCCCCGCCGCAGGAGGGCGAGGGAACTCAGCAAACAAAAATGAGACCAGTCGCTGGCGTCTCACAGGTACAGATTATACATCATATTCCTGATTCCTGCAAACCTGTTGGAACCCACAGGTAACTATGGTATACTCAGATTACCCTAATCCAATGGGCCAAGCACCCCCTGGGAATGTGCTATTCAGAGGTGTAACATGCCATTCTACTCCATGACCTTAGGTATTGTCGCCGGTATATGCCTCGGCTTTGGC
>WOR8_10001564_pt1 | contig 23111 bp, 22 predicted proteins | sample DeeMarSeWOR38_10_FD_19890 | JGI IMG/M metagenome (IMG submission 19890) | reverse complement strand
TGCTGATGATCGCAACCGGTCTCATCGCTATTGTCCTTTACATAAAGAAGCGGCTGTTTGACACCCGCTGGTTTCAATACTGGTGCATGGCACTCACGCCGGCCGGATTTGTTGCCGTGCTGGCCGGATGGTTTGTGACCGAAGTCGGCCGCCAGCCATGGATCGTCCAGGGCCTGCTGCGCACATCTGATGCCACCTCCCCGGTAATGGGAACATCAATTGCCATCTCTCTGACCGCTTTTGTCATTGTCTACGTCATCGTATTCGGCGCTGGAAGCTTCTATATTCTAAAATTGATCGGCAAAGGGCCCGAAAGCGAGCCTGAAGCCTACGGAAATCACGGCGTCGAAAAACCACCCATTGTCACCGATCTGGCGAGTGAGAAGGGAGGCCAGCATGTTTAGCTTCGAAAGTTTAGTGGATCTGCCGCTGATCTGGTACGGATTGATTGCAACCGCCATTTTCCTTTACATCCTGCTGGACGGATTCGACCTTGGCGTCGGCATTCTCTTTCCGTTCGCCCCGACCGACCGTTGCCGGGACCGCATGATGAATTCCATCGCCCCGTTCTGGGACGGCAATGAAACCTGGCTGATCCTGGGTGGCGGCGGTCTGCTTGCGGCCTTTCCCCTTGCATACGTTGTTTTGATGCCAGCGCTTTACATGCCGGTTATTTTGATGTTGCTGGGGCTGATCTTCCGTGGGGTGGCATTTGAGTTTCGTTTCAAGGCCACCGGTAAATCCCGCCGTATCTGGGATCACTCTTTTCATTTTGGCTCTCTTGTGGCTGCCTTTATGCAGGGCATGATTATCGGCGCTGTTGTGCAGGGGATCCAGGTGGAAGGTCGCAAATACGCCGGCGGTGCGTTTGACTGGCTGGATGCATACAGCGTCATGACCGGCATTGCGGTCGTATTTGGCTACGTGTTGCTGGGCGGCACCTGGCTGGTCATGAAAACCGACGGTGAAACTCAGGATTGGGCCCGCAAAAGTGCTTCTTACGTTCTGGGTTATGTTGCCATATTTTTGGCGATCGTCAGCATCAGCATGCCGATCATGAATCCCGATATTCGAATGCGCTGGTTTAGCATGCCCAACTTCTTTTTTCTACTGCCCATCCCGACTGCCAGCCTGATCATGCTGCTCATCATCTGGCGCGATCTGCACACGGGCAAAGAATATCGCCCCTTTCTTCTGAGCTTCGGTGTGTTTCTGACCGGCTACATCGGCATTGCCATCAGCACCTGGCCGTACATCGTTCCTTTCCAAATTACCTTCCGCCAGGCAGCCGCAGCACCGGAATCACAGTCTTTGCTGCTCATCGGCACGGCCATCATGTTGCCGTTAATTCTGCTGTATGTCGGTTATTGTTATTATGTGTTTAGAGGAAAGGCATCTCATGAAAGCGCCTACTGACAAGAAGCGTCAGTGGTTGTGGTTTGCGGCGCTTTGGTGCGGGGGATTGGCTGCAACCTTCATTCTAAGCTACCTCGTTCGATGGCTGATATCGAATACTTAAAGCGCAGCCCAACTGAAAAAGTAACTGCTTGCCCTGAGATTCATTTTTAGAAAATGTAAAAGAAACCGGCCGGCGATCATTCCAATTTAAACCATATTGCCATATCTCATAAATCTGTAAAAAAAACCGTTGACCTACAAGATATTGTATATTATAATCTTGACTGATACAAGATAGCTTTGTTTCAGCTTCTATACATATATTAAATAGGCAGCCCAAACTGCCCAAAATACAATCTTTGGAAGGAGATTGCCATGCCAGCTGCAAAGAAAAAGACAACCGCCAAGAAAACCGTTGCCAGAAAAAAGCCGACAACCAAAAAGAAAACCACTGCGCGTAAACCGGCCGCCAAAAAGAAAACCACCGCGCGCAAACCGGCCGCCAAGAAAAAACCGGCTGCCAAAAAGAAAACCGCGGTAAGAAAGAAAACCACCGCCAAGAAAAAACCGGCCGCCAAAAAGAAAACCACCGCCAAGAAAAAACCAGCTGCCAAAAAAGCGACTGCCAGAAAAAAACGGTAGTCCGACACAGCCTTCAGAAAGAACGGGGAGACGGGAATCATAAAAAAAATGATGACCGGTCTCCCCGTTCTTGTTTAACGGCAATCAGCAATGTCGTCAGATCAAAATGGTCGTCTACCGCCAGCCGGCCGGGAAAACGGCATTAGCTTGTGAGCACAAAGGTCACTTTCAAAAGAACTTTATATTCGGATATCTTGCCGTCTGTGATATCCGCCTGCATATCTTTAATCCACACGCTTTTGACATTCTTTAATGTTTTGTTGGCACGTTTGACTCCGACTTTCAGAGCGTCGTCGAAGCTCTTTTTTGACGTAGCAGAAATTTCGGTTATTTTAGCAACAGACATGGCATCCTCCTTTCACATGTGAAAATGAAATGGTTTTAAGATTGATTTGGTTCCAGATGAATGAAGAATTTCAAGAGGCTGAGTACAAATCACCCATTTGCAATATGGAGAATATGTGCACGCGGAAGTAAAAGTCAATATGGGGGAGATCTGTGCTGAATCTTGCAGATGCCAAAAACGATGATTGCATAATCGCTCATGCAGCAATATTCTAAAACCTATCTCAAAAATGCATCTAACGCCCAAGGGCTTTGTTGAAAACCGATTCAAAATACTCGAATACTAGCGCGTATACTCCGTTTTTGAATCGGTTTTGCGCCGCGCCTTTGAGCGTGATCTACTATTTTTGAGATAGGTTCTAACTAATTTTAAGCTTTGATCATTTGATCGACCTCATTCTGGATAAACGCTGCGTGCGCCTGTGCCTGTTCCATTGTCATCACCGGAATGTCGGCCGACAGATCGTTTAGCTTGCCCTCGTCGATGCCGACTGTTTTGTTAACCATAAACGTATCGACCTCACCATCTTCCAAAATATGACCACAACCACCGGCAACCCCCAAAAATTGACCGTCGACAAATATGGGAACCGCCAGTTTCATCAGCCCGGCATCACATTCTGCGATGACCGGCTGCCGGGTTTGCATCGCCTGGGCGGCTATATTTTGATGCGCAACGGCACAGATGAAGTTTTGCCCCTTTTCATCTGCTTTGATCAACGGACAGAGTTTGTTGGCCCAGCGCTTAAATTCGGTTATGCGCACGCCTGCAACGTCAAACACAGAGGCATTCAAGCCGGAACGCTCGTTGATTTTCTGTTCGAGTTCAACCCATTTTTCCAAAGGTGCGATGTCAGTCAGTTTCATTCAATGTTCTCCTTGGTCTTTGCTGATTCCGGTTCTATGTTCGGGATGCTTACCTTAAATGTCGATCCACGCCCGCGTTTGGATTCAACGCTTATTTTGCCGCCGTGCTGATCAACAATCTTAGCGGCGATAAAAAGTCCCAGCCCTGTACCCTTGTTGCCCTTGGTGGAAAAAAACAGGGTAAATAATTTTTCACAGGTTTCCTGATCCATTCCAATCCCGTTGTCGCTGATTTCAAAAATAACCTGCCCGGCATCCTGCCCAACCCTGAAACCAATTTTATGCTTGTTTTGGGTTTGATCTTCGAGGCAGGCATCCAGCGCATTTTCCAAAATATTGATCAGCGCCAGCCGCAGAACACCGGCATCGATACGAAGCATGCCGACCGAATCGTCGAAGTCACGGACGAAGTTGATGCCGCTTGCCTTCAACCTATTTTCAACCGTTGCGGCCACATCTTCGGCAAAGTTTAAGCCAGCGATGCGCGTGGGTTTCAGCTCCCTTTCCTTGGCAAAAAATAGGATGTTGTGAACCAGCTTGCGAATCCGGCCGACGATGGTTTTTATATCCTCCCAGCCCTTTTGAACGCGCTCGGGTTTGTCTTTGTTAAAGCCGGACTCCACCAGATACATGCCGCCGTCCAGGCCTGTGAGCAATCCTTTGATCCCATGTGATATGGAGCTGATTTTCAACCCCAGCGATGACAGGTTATCCTGCAGCTGGCGAATCTGGGTGATGTTGGTGGACATCTCCATAACATGTGTGACCTCTCCAGCGCTATTGCGAAGGGGCGCCGTCCAGATCAGCACATTATACCGTTCGCCGGCTTTGGAGGTGACCACCATTTCCGTCTGGTGTGATTGCCCATCTTCGAAAGTTTTCATCACCGGGCAATTGGGGCACGGTTCATTCCGATGTTTGTATACCTCATAACAAAAAGCACCGTATTCGGTGTCAAAGTCTTCCGTAAAACGGCGATTGGCCGCCGTCAGCCGGAACTGGCGATCCTGCACCGAGATATAACAGGGCACTTCATCAAATAGCTGCTGGTAGCGCTGCTGGCTGCGGTCTAATTCTTCCTGCAGGCGCTTGACTTCCGCAAGGTCAGCCGATATCTCCACCACCAGTTCCACATCGCCATTCTGATTGCGAATCGGTGCGGTGTTGACCATCACCGGCGCTTTATCGCCGCTTGCGGTCTTAACGGTTGCCCGGGCGCGCACTCCGATGCCGCTGTTGTATGTCTCAGCCGCCGGGCAATTGGCTTTGGTGCCTGTTTTTCCCTCATAGACTTCCCAGCTATCATGGCCGACTTTATCACCGAGGCGGTCCCGGTACAATGGATTGACCGCGATCACCTTTAGCTCGGGGCTGTGAATGGAAACAAAGCAGGGCATTTCGTTAAAATAGGTCAGGCCGCCTTCCAGATCCACAGCCATATCGCGCATGGCGGCAGACAACCCTTCAACCGCCTGCCCGACGGCAACCTGCCGTTCAATTTCTATGAGCTTTGCTGACTTTTCGCGCACCAGAGACTCGAGATTTTCAGTATATTCCCGCAGCTGCTGCCGCATGCGGATCTTTTCATGAGCCCGGTTTAAGGCAATTTCCAAGACATCCTCGTTGATCGGCTTGGTGACAAAATCAATGGCCTGATACTTGAGGCTTTTAATGGCCAGATCCATATCCCCGTGGCCGGTTATCATAATGACTTCGGTGTCGGGATTTTCCTGCTTGAGGGCCCGCAACAGCTTGATTCCGTCCATCCCCGGCATTTTAATGTCGGTCAGCACAATCGCAGGGTTTTCCCGGCGGAAGATATCAAGGGCCTCTTCACCACTTTGAGCCGTAAAAACCGTATACCCGCTGTCGGATAGCGATATACCGAGGACTTTGCGAATGCCCTCTTCGTCATCTACCAGCAATAATTTCTCATTCATAATGAGCCGTCAGAGGATGGATTTTAGCCGATCGTATTTTTAACGATACCCACCAATTTCTCCGGATCAAAGGGTTTTTTTACAAAAGCAACCGCATCTTTAACCGCATGGTCGCCGTCAATTCCGCTAACCACAATCACCGGGGTGTCTTTGAGCTCCTTATCTTTGCGTAGCTTGCGGTAAAACCGGGGGCCCCATTCACCGGGCATCTGCAAATCCAGGCAGATCAGATCCGGTTTTTCCGCTTTGACCGTTTCCAGCCCTTCCATGCTGCTGGAAGCGCTGCAGGTGGCATAACCGTTATCACTGAACACTGCCTTTAGATAGTTGACGACCACCGGGTCATCGTCAATAATTAAAATTTTTTTCGGCATGGGTTTCCTCTCCTTCAGTCCGTTCGCGTGCAAGCACTCGAAACCGGAGTTGCTGATTATTGGTTATTTATTGTTGGAATTTCAAAACGAACTTGAAATTAAATTCGACCCTATTCCTTTAGAACCGATAACCAATAACAGATAACAAATAACTTCTATTTCCTGACGTGACAGGTGCCGCACATAATCGGGCCCTTCTTTTTTTCAAGGTGGCACCCTTTACAATTGGTATGAAAGGCCTTCCTCAAGCCGGGTATATCGCCTGAGTCTTTCTCTTCATGGCAGTCAGAACAGCTCTGATCTTCCGAGGACTCGTCTTCCAATTTTTCCCCGTCTTCGTAAACATGGTGGCATTCGTTGCAGTCTTCTATTTCGGCTTTTTCGTTGTGCTCGTCATGCCGGAAAACGGCCGAAGGACGCTGCTTTGTGGAAAACCCCACATCATCTACGACCTCCATATCCTCCTGTGAAAATGCCGGCATCAAAATCGCACCGCCGAACATGAGCGCTATCAGGAAAAATATCCCTTTTTTCATCATACCATCTCCTTCTAATATTCAGGTGCACAGGTTCTGCGTTCCGGATTCAGGATTAAAAACCTGGACTGTGGAACCTTTGAACCCTGCTTGTGGGGTCGAAGCGCGGAGCGCGAAGCCCCAAACCCTTGAACCCTTGAAGCCTGAACCTTTGAACCTCTGAACCCCTAAGCGGGTTTTTCCATCACCTCATATAGAATATCGCCGATGAATTTAATCTCCAGTCCCAGCCCGTAATAATGATTGATATCCTCAAGCCCGCTGTGGCAGTTGTGGCAGGGGGCAATTAGGATCTTGGCCCCTCTGGACTTGGCCGCAAACAGCTGTTCGGCTTTAATGCGGTTGCCCTCTATGCGCTTCATCTTATAGGGCGGACCGCAATTGATCACACCGCCACCGGCGCAGCAACAATAATTATGCTCGCGGTTGGGATGCATCTCGATGAATGTTTCGCACATCGCATCAACAACAGAGCGGGCCTTTTCAGCCAGCCCGCCGCCGCGAACCACATTACACGGATCATGCAGGGTGACGGGTTCCTTGAATTTCTGTTTTATGGTTATCTTTTTATCTTGGATCAATTCGTAATAAAAATCAATGGCATGAACGATGGGAATGGGCGGCATGCGCCAGCCCAGCCAGCGGTTGCCCACATCATAAACCGAACGGAAGGCATGGCCGCATTCCCCCATGACAATCCGGTTGACCCGCAGCCGGACGGCGGTATCAAAATGGGCCCGCTTGACGCGCCCCATGATCTCATTGTCGCCGGTGAACATGGCCATGTCGCTGTTGTCCCAGCCGGGGGTGGCCGGCATGGTCCAGTCGACACCGGCCACATCCATGATGACGGCCGCCTGGTAGATGAGCTGGGCCTGAAATTTGGGTTCGGGCCCGATGACCGAATACATGATGTCGGCCCCCTCTTTTTCCAGCGGAATCCGCAGGGTCGGTATTTCGGCCTGGGCCTCTTCTTCCTGCCACTGCAGGGTGTCAATCCATTCGTCATCTTTTACCCACATTTGATTCATCACTACGGAATGGCTGTGAGCCGTATCCTGAATATAGCGCGGGGTAACACCCAGCAAATGACAGATGCGTCTTACGGTCAGCATCAGGTAGGCAATATCGATGCCGAACGGACAATACTGGGCACAGCGCTTGCACAGATTGCACTCGGTTGCTGCAATCCCGGATGCTTTTTGAATAAAATCGGCACTGACTTTCCCCCCGGCCTTCAGCATTTTCCACAGGGTTTGCTTCACCTTGCCCACCGGCGAATACCTGGGGTCATTATCATGCGACAGGTAATAGTGGCAGGCTTCAGAGCACAGGCCACAGTGGACACAGGTCTCCACATAGGCTTTCAGGCGGGCGCCGGATTCGCCTTTCAATACCCGGTTAATGACTTTTTCAATCCGCTCCTCGGTCAGTTTCTGTGCACCGACTTCGATACCCTCATCGATTTTCTTCTTTTCTGCCTTTTCCTTCTCCGCTGCTTCAGCCATGTTCCATGTTTCCTTTTAATTAAATTGTTTTTGGTGAACCGCAGAACACCGAACAAGGAATAATGAATGTCGAAGTCATCAGGAATTGAATAAATGCCACAAAGATCTGCGGTTCGATATTCAATATTCGATATTCAATATTCAATTTTCGACTTACCAGTCACGGGCATGCCTCACCCCCCCAAATTCCGACCCCATGTACGCCCTTGTCAATGGCGCAAACAGCATGTGACTCAAACGGGTAAACGGAATGGCGACCAGCATGACTTCACCGGCAAAAATGTGCGCAACCATCATTATTTGATAATCAAACCACTGATAATATGCTAAAAATCCGGTAATAAACGGCGCTGCCACAATTGCCAGCAGGATGTAATCCGAAGCCGAGGTAACATATTTTACTTCCGGATTCACCAGACGCCGCACCAGGAAAAACACGCAGGCGGCAATCACAATCAACGTCATGATTTCAGCCATGCCCTCGGGCAGCGTCCACCAGCTCAGGTTCCAGGCTTCTTCGATAAGGGTGACATGGGCCAGCAGAAAAATGGGAGTCAGTATCAGGCAAAGATGGAAGGCAAATGCCACAATCGTCAAAACCGGATGTCTTCTCATATTTTCGGTGGCAAAGGGCGTGCTCCAGCGAAAAATGGAGCGCAGACTGTATTTCAGGCTCATGTAGGAGTAAATAAATTTTTCTTTGCGGTGAACCAGGATCATCAGGCTGATTAGCCGGTAAAGGCAGCCGCCGATAAAAAGGATAAATGCCACCCAGGCCAACGGACCGCTCACAAAATTGTATAACGTGTGCATCACACCCCCTTTTAGTGTAAAATCTCTTCGACCGATAAGACCCTGCGCGTATAGATACCGTCCTGTAAAGTGCGCAGCATTATTTTATCGCCTTCGGGACTAAAGATGGGATCCCAGATGACATCGAATGCTTGATCCCAGATGCGATCATTGACCGCAAGACTGTATTTCCCATTTCTTTCGATTTGGCGGCAACCCGCTCTCCCGCGGGGCTGAAGACCGGCTGCCAGACCCGATCAAATGTATTCTGCCAGGCGACACCATCAACAGCAATCCGCCAGTGCCCATCACTTTTGGCAGCCGCGGCAACCCGTTTGCCATCCGGGCTGAAAACGGCATCGGTGACCAGATCTTTAAAGGAAACCGGCCAGGGACGGCCATTTACGGCTACGGTCCAGCGGCCGAATTTGGGGGCCACAATGGCTGCAAGCGCGCTGCCGTCGGGACTGGCCATCTGGTGCCAGAGCTGCACAAATTTTTGATCCCAGATGATCTGTCCATCCCCTGCCAGCTGCCACTTGCCACCGGACCTGACCGGGGCGATGACGGCACTGTTTTGCGGATGAAAAATCGGTTCCCAGACACAATCATAGGTTTGCGGCCAGGGAGTTCCATTCACGGCGATGGTGTAATCATACAGGTTTAAGCGCACCTCTGCCGCCACCTTCTGACCGTCGGCGCTGATGGCTGATTTCCAGACATTGACGAAGGTCGCGTCCCAGATTTTGCCGTCCAGGGCCATCGTAAACGCGCCTTCCTGAAATTTGTGAATCTCGCCTTCGCCAAATTCACCCACCTGCACAACGGCTGCGGTGCGGGATCCATCCGGACTGAGCGTGGGGTTGGTCATATTGGAAAACGTTTCCTCCCAGACAACATCATTGAGCGCCATGGCATAGGTCATATCCTGCTGAACGGCGATCGCGATGTTTTTCCCGTCCGGGCTAAACTGCATGTCCCACGCATAGCCGAATTTGTGGTCCCAGGGCCGGCCGTCCACCGCCACGGTCCATTCACCCATTTCTGACACAAAAGCCGCCAGACGGCCATCGGGCGCAAAGCGCAGATACCAGATCTTGTCAAATACCGTCTCCCAGGTTTCACCGTTCACACAGACATTAAATTCGCCCTCTGCCAGGTTGACGATGGCGGCTATGGTTTCACCATTCGGGCTGACACAAGGCTCCTCTACCCAGTTGTACTGATTTGCCCACTGGCGGATATCGGCAATTTGTCTGCTGCCTGTTTCCCAATCCCACTCGATTCGTGTAAGCATTTGGACAACTCCCGTTTGCATGGTTTGGCTTGCGTTGATGATCCCGCTGAATCGGTCATTTGGCGACACCTTTTTATGAAACCGGTGCCGCTAACCGATCAGGGCGGTTGTCACTTTCAGCAATTCTTCTGCTTCCGGTGGTTTTTCAATGTAGGCGTCCGGATCCGGAATGGGATCCTCCAGACGCGCGTTGACCATGTTGAGGTAATGCGCGAAGGTTTTTTGAGCCACAGCTGACAGCATGATAACCGGTATGTCACACAAATTCTTATCGGTTTTCAGCTGCCGATACATCTGTACGCCGCCTTCGCCGGGCATCATGACATCAAGGATGATCAGATCCGGGCTTACATCTTTGGCTTTGAGCATGCCCTCGGTGCCATCTCTGGTGACCACCGGCTGGTATCCGCTGGTTTCCAGCAGGGTCGATATGAAGATTCTCATATCCAATTCATCTTCTACGATGAGAACCGTTTTCTTTTTCATATATGAACTCCATCTCTAAAACTGCCATTGCGGGCATCGTCCCTTATAGATGGGCGACTTTGTCGGGATGATTGACGCTGGCCACCGGGCAGGCAGAACGCAGTACAACCTGCTCAACCGTACTGCCGAGTTCCGCCTTTTCAGGATCAATTTCCCGGGCATGGTGGGCCATAACGATCAGATCGCCGGTCTTTTCACGGGCAAATTTTAAGATCTCAACATACGGAATTCCTTCGCGGACTTCGATGCTATAGTTGTCATACCCATCCATTTTGGCAACGTAACGCTTTTCAATTTTTTTTCTGGCGGCTTCAATTTGCCTTTCAATCTCGGCCTGATCCATGATTGCGCCGGCGGGACCGGAATTGATTTCGCAGGCATGAAAGAGGTGCAGCTTGGCACCCACTTCGCGCGCCAGACCAAATGCCCACTTATAGGCATAGTCGGCGGCCTTGGAAAAATCGGTTCCAAACACAATATTGGAAAACAATTTCCAGCAGGTGGTACAGGGCCGACTGATGATGACCACCGGGCAGCGGGCGGATTTGGCTACTTTCTGCATTGTGCTGCCAACGATGCTGCGATAGCGCGTCGCACCGACATCTTCCTGCCGGGTATGCGACCCCATGATGATCATATCAATGTCCTCCTGGCGGGCTTTCCTTAAGATTTCCCGGGAGGGCACGCCCACCGCTGCATCAATGACGGTGTTGGGGCTGTCGGCCAGCAGGGTCTCATACGTATTTTTCATCTCTTCCTTGACCCACTCGATATAATCCGGGTCCGGCTCCATAATTTCACCGGTTCTGACATCCGTTACGAACGGGCTGTAGCCGCGACTGGGGATTCCCAATACATGAAATACATAGAGTTTTGCATCCCACTTCATTTCAAGATCGAAGGCCACCTTGGCAGCATTGTCACAGGCCGGCGAAGCTGTTGTGGCAAAAAGTATTTTTTTAAACATTTACTTACCTCCTTAGCTCGCAGTGTTCCGGGGTGGCATGGAAACTGAGTTGCCATGCAATCCCATCGATAAATTCAAACAGCGTGTAGACCGTATCAAATTCGAAAATATCGACACGGTCCCCGAAAACAATGTGCTTTAGCTTTCCGAGCTTGAGCGGCACGTCCAGCAAATTCGCCAGGTGCATGGACTTAATCTCGGAAGTCTCGCCGGCGTAGACGCCGGAAAGCGCATTGTAAATCTCCAGGCGTTTATCCGGAACCCCGATCATCTCGACGGTTTTGCCAAATTCCAGATAATCGAACAAACCGCTGTTGCATCCGTGCGACGGGCAGCTCTGAACCTGGTCGGTATAAGAAGGGAAAAAGGCATTGAGCTTTGCGAATAGCGCATATCGATCGAGCATCTTAAAAAAGCTTCTCAGGTTGTAGACTTGCTCGAGTATGATCTGGTAGCCAAGCAGATCCAGCCGCACAGTGTTCACGGTTTGATTGCTGAGGATAATGGCACCATCGGGTTTTAATGTGACAGCGTTCATGGCATTCTTTCCGGGGCAGTCAGTAGCATCGGTCTGTCGCGCCGCAGGTCGCCTTGAGGACGGCTTATCCATACTTAGAGCAGCAAACGTGCCAACAGGCCGTATAAAGTCGAAATATAAATTTATATATATTATTTCAATTGGTTATATTTTAACTGGCTGAAAAAGCAGTAAAATGAAAATGTTGCGTTATTGCAACATTTATCGATAAAAATCGGAATAAAAAAATTTTATTAAATGGACATTAAATTGGCAAATATATATTTTTACATAACTATCAAATAGTTATATCTTTATTTCGAGTGGCATGCCCATCGTTTAAAATTAACGCAACAAAATGCAATATAAATGCATCAAATTGCACCAACCGGGTGTGTCAATTCGCTTTGCAGGCACCATCTAAAAGATTTTCTTCAGGGGAACGGATGGGATGTCGCCGGAACCACAGCCGGCCCAAAACGGGGACTAAGCGGAAATTTGGTATTTTTTCATCTTGCGCCACAGGGTCGAACGGTTCATATCGAGTGATGCTGCGGTTTTGCCTTTATTCCAGTTGTGTTTTTTGAGCGCTTCTAAAATCAGAGTTTTTTCACTGTATTCAATTTCTTTATTAAACGACGGCAGTTCCCGGGCGGGCCGGCGGGATGGAAGCCCGCCCTGAAGTGAGAGGGGTAGATGATTGCGTTCAATGATTTTATCCTGACAGACAATCAGGGCATGTTCGATGATGTTTTCCAGTTCTCTGACGTTTCCGGGGTAATCATGGTTTAAAAGCACTTCCATTGCATCGTTGGAAATTTTTTCAACGGATGTATCGCGGGTTGCGCACAGGCGCTTTAAAATATGGGAGATCAACAGGGGAATATCCCCCTTGCGATCCTTTAGGGCGGGCAGCTCCAGCCGCATCACATTGAGCCGGTAAAAAAGATCTTCGCGAAAGCGTTTATCCCTTACCTGTTGCTCCAGGTTCTGGTTGGTGGCTGAAATGATGCGAACATCCACACGGGTGGTTTTGCGACTGCCCAGCGGATAAAACTCCTGATCTTCCAAAACTCTCAACAGCTTGGCCTGCAGCGATAACGGCAGGTCGCCGATTTCATCCAGAAAGATGGTCCCTCCGTCGGCATCTTGAAATCGCCCCGGCTTGTCTTTTTCCGCTCCGGTAAAAGCGCCCTTCACATAACCAAACATCTCGGATTCGAGCAAATTATCCGGCAGGGCCGCGCAGTTTACCTTGACCAGCGGTTTTTTCGAACGCTTGCCGGCACTGTGGATGACCTTGGCCAGAATATCTTTGCCGGTGCCCGTCGGCCCCTCGATCAGAACGGTGGCATCGGTTGCAGCCACAACCGGTACAATTTCAAAAATTTTTTGCATGGCCGGATCCTTGCCGACCATATCATAAAAGGTATAACGACCCCGGATTTCACTGTTGAATTGATACTTCAAAGACAAGTCCGAAATGGTCGCCAGACCGCCGACGATACGGCCGTCTTCATTTTTAAGCGCCATATAATTGGCCCGTATGGGGATGGCCTGACCATCACGGGTCCTGATTTCTCCTTCACTGGTTGAGCGTGCCCGCCCATCAGCAATGGTTTCCTCGAACAGCAACATGTGGTGCGAGGTTGTTTTACCAAATATCACGCTGCAGGATTTGCCCAGGACATCGCCCCGATTAAATCCGGTAATGGTTTCAGCCCGGTTATTGAAAAAGGTGACATGCCCACCCCGATCAACTGTCAGCACACCGATATCAAGGTTGTCCAGAATGATTTTCAAACGCCGGTCATCGTGTCTGACGCGTTCGAGCAGATCTCTGAAAACGGTGTGATCCTGAAAAACCTCGATACATCCCAGCGGTCTCCGATCCGGCCCGTAGATCGGGGATACGATGCGGGTAATCGTTTGTTTTCCTTTATTGCGATCACTGATCTCAAAATTGACACTGCCGGCCTGACGATCACTTTCGATTGCATTTAGGTACTGGCATTCACCGCCACACAGCGGCTCGAGCAATACCTGGCTGCAGTATTTGCCGCGCAAATCCGATTCATTGTGCCCGGTGATGATTTCGGCCGAGTGATTCAAAGAAATGATTTTACGATCCGCAGCGACGATCATCACCCCCATGGAAAAGGTGTCGAAAATGAGGCCGAGCTGGCGGTAGTGTACGAGAATGTCATCCATTTGGCATCTTCGGGAGTTTGATGATAAATTTGGAACCGGCATTTTCTTGAGACTCAACCTTGATCACGCCGTTGTGCGCATCGATTATTTTCTTGCTGATCATCAGCCCGATGCCCGTCCCCTCCGAGCCTTTGGTCGAAAAAAAGTGTTTGAATAACTTCTGTTTGGTTTTTGCATTCATGCCGCAACCGTTATCCAGCACCTGATATTCTATCCCCCAGCCGCGAATTTTTTGGGCACGGACCGTTACGGTTTTATCCGGCCCGTCCGGATCCGCATTGCGGCAGGCATCGAAGGCATTGGTCACCAGATTCAGCAGACAGCGGCAAATGAGATCCGGATCAAAATGACAGTCCTGCAGGTCATTTGAAAAATCGCTGGTGAGCTCGATTCCCAGTTCCTGAGCCCGCGGGCGCATCAGGTCAATAACCTCCTGAGCCGGCTTTAGGGGGTCACAGGCCTGAATATGCAAATCGGTCGCTTTGGCGTAATTGAGCAAATCCAGGGACAGGTTCGTGATTTTATCGACGTTGCCTTTGATCATTTCCCAGCCCTGCATCAGATACTTCTGGTCATTGAGCTCGAAGCCTTTCTCCAGCACAAAGGCACCGCCTTTAAGCCCGCCGGTAATATTCTTTATGGCGTGTGAAAGCTCGGCCACCGTCTGACCGACGGCCGCCAGCCGTTCGGCTTCAACCAGCTGCCGGGTCTTATCCTGCACCAGCTGCTCAAGATTTTGGGTGTATTCATTGAGCTTTTGGCGCATGGTCATGCGCTCGACGGCACGGTTTAAAGCGATCTCCAGGACTTCATCGTTGACGGGTTTGGTTACGAAATCGGTGGCTTCATACTTGACACTTTTAATGGCCAGATCCATGTCGCCGTGGCCGGTAATCATGATAACTTCCGTATCCGGACTTCGTTCTTTTATGCGGCGCAGCAATTCGATGCCGTCCATCTCAGGCATCTTGATATCGGTCAGCACAATCGGCGGCCGTTTCTCCTCGAAAATCTGCAGCGCTTCCGCGCCATTTTCGGCCGTGTACACCTGATAGCCCATATCGGACAGCGCGATACCGAGGACTTTGCGAATCCCCTGTTCATCATCAACGAGTAAAATTGATTTTTCCATCAGTTTTCTTTTGCAATGGGAAATTTGATAATAAAACCCGTACCCTCACCTTGACGGGAAACGGCTCGAATACTGCCGCTGCAATCATGGATGATGCCGTAACTGATGGAAAGCCCCAGACCGGTGCCCTGCCCCACTTTTTTGGTGGTGAAAAAAGGCTCGAAAATCCGCTCTAAAATGCTCTCCGGAATCCCCGTTCCCGTATCATGAACTTCAGCGGTGACCCATTCGGCGTTGGATGTTGTTTTGAGCGTTATCGTCTTGGCGCCTGGGGGATGCGCCTGGCCTTGCCAGCGTTCATCGATGGCATCCCGGGCATTGATCAACAAATTAATGAACACCTGCTCCAGGCGGTCCGAATCCGCCATAACCAGAGGCAGATCCTTCTCAAAATCCTGCACCACATCAATACCCCTGACCTTTAACTGCTGGCCGAGAATTTGAAGCGCTTTTTCCAGAACCGCGTTAACCTGCACCTTTTCCAGGGTGACATCGGACTTGCGGCCGAATTGCCGCATGTGATTGATGATTTTGGTGGCGCGATCAACATAGGCGTCGATCTCCTCCGACATGGTCAACAGGATATCATCCTCGATTTTTTCATGATTGCGGATCTTTTTCATAAAAAACCGGCTGGCTGTCTTGATGACCGAAAGGGGCTGATTGAGCTCATGGGCGACACCGGTGGCCATTTCGCCCAGGGTTGCCATTTTGATGGCCTGCATCAACTGCTGTTCGGTTTGCAGCCGCCGGGTAATATCGCTGGTCGTCACCAGATATACTTTCTCACCGGGATATTCAAATCCGGATATGCGGATGTTGACAAAAAGCGGGCGGCCGTCTTTGCCCAGGTGCCTGGCCTGATTGATTTCCGGTTTTGTTTTGATCAAATTTCTATACCGATCCTGCTCTTCGGGCCGGAACAACTCCAGAAACGATCGAGCGATCAACTCTTCTTTTTTATAACCGTATACCGTTTCAATGCTGGTGTTGCAATCAAGGATCTCAAGGGACTCCATGTCCAATACGAAAACCGGATTGGGGATGTGATCAAATATGGCGGTGTATTTTTTCTCGGATTTCTCCAGCTCCTGTTCGAGCAGTTTGGTCTGGGTCACATCGAGGCTCATCTCCATGGCCGCCACGATTTCGCCGTTTTCGTCTTTTATCGGGGTGGTCTGGACGATCCAATGGGTCGGACTGCCGTCTTTATTGAACCCTCTTTCCTCGCTGAAATGCGACTTGCCGTCTTCAAAGGTTCTTTCGACCGGGCAGACGATGCATTTTTCCTGACGCCCCTTGTAGGCGGCGTAACAGTAATCACCGGGCTGGGGCTTGAATTTCTTATCAAATTCCCGATTGTAGCGGATCAGTTTATAGTTGCGATCCTGAACGGTAATGATGCAGGGAACCCGTTCAAACAGATTCTGGTATTCGTTCCGCTGTTTGTTCAGTTCGGCCTGTTTTTCGCCGATTCTTTTGCCCATCTTATCGATGGCAACCGACAGCCGTCCCAGTTCGTCGATCTGGTCCACCTCGATCTTTTCCAGGTAGTCTCCGTTGGCAATCAACCGTGTGCCATCCATCATTTTTTTGATCGGCCTTCTGATAAACCGCATGATGAAAAAGATGATGGCCGCCGAAGTGATGAGAAACAGTACCGCGGCAAAGGCGATCAGCCAGCCTTCAAATACCGCCAGTTCCTTGTCGGTTTGTTCCAGGGATATCACCAAATCCAGGGCCCCCAGAACCTGCTTGCCTTCCGGATGCGCATGGCAGGCCGATGCGCACCCCGGTTCACTGTATATGGGACTGATGATGCCCAGCATTCGGTGGCCCTGGGAAGCGGGAAAAATACGTGTTCTTTCCGACAGGCTCAACTCGGTCTGTGGCGGCTCGGTGCGGTGGCAGATGTAACACGCCTCGGCTTTGATATTGGTTTTCTGGTCCACCTCCGCATCCTGGTTCGAGAACTTTATTTCGCCGCTCTTGTTGTAAATTCGGATGTTTTCGAGCTTTTCTTCCCGGGCGATATTTTTGATGATCAGGGTGATATCGTCTCTCAAATTGTTCATCATGGCGTAATGCAGGCCGAGCTTGATGGAGTGGGACAATCCATCGGCACCTTCAAGAATACCCTGCATGATCTTTTTTTGCTGGTAGTTGATATTAAAGTAGGCCCATACCGAAATGCACAGCAACAGGATGAGCCCGACCAGAATGGTCAACTTATAGATGATACTGCGATTCAGAAAATGAATGAGTTTAAACATGTTCAAGCTGGTTTTTGAAAAGTTATGATTCGCGACTTAAAAATCTGTTGATCAGCCGACTCAACTCGTCTGCATCCGGCGGTTTTTCCATATAGGCTTCCGGATCCGGCAGCTCAATACCCCGATGGGGGTTTAGTAGCCGGATGGAGTGCAAAAACGTTTTACGGGCAATGGCGGACAGGATAATAATGGGTATTTGTGCGAGCTTGGGATCTGTCCTGAATTGCCGATAGGTTTCAATGCCGTCGACGATCTGGGGCATCATCACATCCAGGATGACAAGCGCGGGCGGATTTTCGCGGGCCTTTTCAATGGCTTCGGATCCGTCACTGGCAACCGCAGCTTCAAAGCCGGATGTCTCGACCACTGTCGAGACAAAAATGCGCATGTCACGCTCGTCATCCACCACCAGGATTTTGCGATTTGCCATGGTCAACTTCCAGAGCCAAAGGACGTGGCGATTGAAACATTTATGGTCTAAACGCTATCGGCGATCGCAAACGCAAGCGATCGGCGGATTAATTTTGTACCAAATCGATTAAATCTGCAAGTCCAAATCAAAAAAGAGCCTTCAGGTACCTGCCTTAACGATCGCATGGATTCTGCCAGCGTCTGCGATGATGCCATCGTGACCCCGCGTCTGTTTTTATTCAATTTGGACAAGCGATATTTTGACTATCACCGACAAATTGGATATCATAAGTTTATACCTGAATCTTGCATGAAAAAGAATGGGAAGGATTCATATTATAAAATAACAACCGGTTGTAACAACACCTCTAACTAAAACGCGAAGTCATGATACAGATGATGAATTGCTTTTACATCAAACGGGTCGGCTGGATGATGTGCCTGATGCTTTTCTTCGGTGCCGGCTGTGCTGAACTGCAGGGCAAGTCGGTACAAACCTACCAGTCAAAATATAATGCAGCGGTTCAGGCCAGCGAGGATGCATTAAAAGAACTTGAAATATTGATTTTAAAATCCGTATCGGATGATTTAAGGACAGATATACTGGCAAGAAGAGCCGATGGTACGCCCGTCACAGTGGAAGTTAAACGGGTGGATCGAAATTTTACCCAGGTCAGCGTTGTTACCGGTACCGGGGTCGCTCCCCAACTGAACAGGCAGGCGTCGGATCAGATTCACGAATTTATTCGCAAGCAGCTGCTGATCTCACCGTCATCGATCACCAAATGGCCTGAATAATATCCGCTGATTTAGAGTTCCTCTTTGTCTTTTTGCTTTGAGTATCCCGGAATCAGCGTTTGAGAGCTGACAACTCCCGAAATCTGGCGAATTTTTTTGTGCACAAAATCCCCGATGGTTTCAGCATCCGAAGAAACCAGATCGCGTTTCAACACGACTTTAGCAATCACATCGACATTGCCGTGAACCGAATGCACCTCTTTGACCTCATCCAGTTTGAAAAGCTTATCGACAAGCCGGATTTCCTTTTTAGCTTCAACATTGATCAGCACAAATGCGGTAATCTCCCGCAACATCTCCGGGTATTGCGTTTCTTTTAATTTGGCCATTTTACTTCTAAACGCCTCCATGGTCTTGGGTACCAGCTGACTGATGCCGATCCCGTATCTGAGCCCCGGGTCATTTCGATCCCACTGGTGAACCGATATAAAGGTATATAAGTCCGCCAGGGTTCTGCCCGGAAAGTGTTCTATCAAGCCGCCCTTTTTGATAATGGCAATCAGTGGCCGGTAAATCGTATCATACCAATCTTTGGCTGCATCTGGAAAAGGTACCGCGCCGGCAACCTGTTTGGCAAGGAACTCCTGGTGCTGGGAAATCTGATCGATTAAGTGATCATACTGGCCAAAATCCGTTAACTCGATCGTGTAGGGCAGCTGAGTTTGATCATCGAATTTGGCTTTTTCACGGTAAAGCAAATTCTCCAGCGTACCTTTGGAAGGGATAAATTCAGTCACCCTGGCCTGAATTTCTCCGAAGCCCAGTTCTTTGGCCGCTGCTATGCGATGATTACCGTCCAGGGCATAATATTCTTTTTTGATCTGAAAAAGCTTTACCGGGGGCAGCGCCTTGCCCGCACGCATTGCGCTTTTGACTTTATCCAGCCGCTCAACCGGCACGTGGGGGCGAATCCGAAAACGTTCGTCAAAATCATGATAGCGGCCGACGCTGCCCACAATTTGTTTCAGCGCAACCGATCGAATACCGCGATCGCGGGTTTCATAAGCGGCTTCCTTTTTCTGAATCTCCTTAAAAGACTTGAGCATCAGGCTGTCCTCCGGTTGCCGGAACCGTTTTAGCAATTCGCCAGCGACGTTTTTCTCATCGATATCGAATACATAATAACCGTACGTATTGATCACGCGGGTGCGGTTAACGAGCGTTATGCGCTGGGCATCATCGCTGAAATGGGCATGGATGTGCCCGTGAACAAAGTAAGCCGGTGAATATTTTTCGATCAACCACCGGAAACTCTTAAATCCCCTGTGACACCGATCTTCGGCATCATGGATATGGCGCGGGGGCGCATGGGTCATGACGATATCGATGCCTTTGCGACGCCAGAGGCGGGGGCGCAGACGTTGTATCTTCCAGTACATCTCGCGCTCGGTATACTGGTTAGGGCCGCCGTTGTACCAGCGGGAGCCTTCCAGCCCCAGGATGCTTTTCCCTTTAAATTCAGCTATATCATGGGCCAGGTGGGTACATCCCCCTGGCGGACGATCGTGCCGCAGGTCATGGTTGCCCCGCACAAAATAAAGCGGCGCGTTCAGGCGATCCGCCAGAAACGACAGATATTCCGGCGGCAAGTCCCCGCATGCCAGAATAAGTTCAACATTTTCAAACTGTCGCCGATCAAATTGATCGTACAGGATGGGTTCAACCCGATCTGAAACCGTTAAAACCCTCATTTAAAGACGCTCACAGATATTGTCACCTCAAGCACAGGCCGGTGAAACCTGCTCCAAAAAACAAAAAAGGGACCAGATTTATGCTGATTCCCTTATTAGCGCCTGCGATGAATAAAATGGTTTGCGGTCACTCCTTGTTGTTTTCTTCTTCCTCGCTTTTACGTCGGTCTTCATTTGACCGCCTTTCGGGAATGTGATCCGTATAGGAGAATTTTCGCCGATCGACATGTGAACGTCGATCTTCTTTGCTGGGTTTTTTCTTATTTGATTTATCCGGCTTCTTTTTCGCTGCCATTGCCAAAACCATTTAGGCCTCCAGACATTAAGAGTGTCCGAATTACTTATGTTATATCCGATCAAAAATCAACTTTTATTTCTATTTCCCACCCGATGGCCCTCTAAAATGATAAGGGGGAGTATGCATGCTATAAAAAGATTTTATAAAAAGTTCTTGAAAAGTTCGGGTTCCATCCACTATTTTATTCAATAACGGACGGTTCATAAAAAAGCGGTCCCATCGAAAGCACCCATGATATTTTCCATAGGCGCTATTCTGTATGCTGATGCCATAGCACCACACGGGGGGGAATAATGATTGCCTATTACGTTTACAATGAAAAAAAGGAAGATGATACCATTGTCCTGCCGGAGCTGGGCTGCAGCGTCTCGGTAACGGCCGATATCTTTGAAAAATTTATTTCGGTGGAGCCGGACTTCACCGAATGGTCAGGCGATGCGTGCGGCGATATGTCTCCTGAAGATTTCGGTATCGTCATCGCTACCCGGGAAGACGTGGGCGATGTGTGCGTAACCAATGATGAATTGTGGCGCAAACGCATGTTTTTTTATATGAATAAGCCGAAATAATACCGGCACCAGCCTGTCTGACCGGCGCAAAGCAGGCGCCTGCTCAACCGCCAAGATCCATTAAAAGAGAGAAAAAAAATGAAAACGGACTTTACGTTTGATAGCGAAAGCTTAGCTGACAACATGATCTTGACTGTCATCCTTATTGCGACCATTTATTGGGTTCTGGACTCAATTTTAAATCTGTTTTTTTCCAACCGCTTTAATTTGATCGCTGAACTTTTTGGCCCGGACCTGTATGATGTTTACATTCGGGTGATCGTTCTGTGCCTGTTCATTATCTTCGGCTCTCATGCACAATCGATTATAAACAAGCTGAAAGTGGCCAAGAAAAAATTGAATGAATCCGAAGAGCTGTGGCGTTCTCTGGTGCAAACCGCACCGGACATCATTACCACTGTTGATCGCGAGGGCACGATTCACTTTATCAACCAGTCCACCGGGCTACTGACACCGGATCAAATGATGGGCAGATGCTTTTATGACTTTCTGCCGCAAGCCTACCACGAGATGGCAATGGATAGCGTTGATAGTGTGTTCCGAACCGGAGAAACCGATAGCTTCGAAGTCCTCATGGGCGAAAAAAGCGACTCGGCCTGGTATACTTACCGGGTTGGCCCGCTGAGCATCAGCGGAAAGGTGGTCGCGGCCACCATCATCGCGTCAAATACGACAGAATTTAAACAGGCTGAAGAACTGAGGCGATACAAAGAGCTATTTGACAATGTGGCCGAAGGCGTTTTTATTCTCAATCACAACGGTCAGTTTATCGAAACCAACGAACGTGTTCTCGAAACCACGGGTTATCTCAAAGGGGAGCTTTTAAAGTTAAAGTTAACGGATCTGGTTGAGCCCGATCATGTCGATTTTGTGAACAAGACCTTGGCACAGGTGAGTCGCGAAAAGGAATCCCGATTCGAGCTGCACCTCAAATCCAAAACCAACGGCTCCATCCCCAATGAAATCAATTGCCGCTATATTACCTATCTGGGCGAGTTTTGCTACCTGTGTGTCGCCCGTGACATTACCCAGACAAAAATGCTCCAGAATCAACTGATTCGCTCTGAAAGGCTGGCAGCTACGGGCCAGCTGGCGGCCTCCATTGCGCATGAAATCAATTCACCCCTGCAGGGAATAACGGCCCTGATTAATGTTATTCGAAACGAGCATAAAAATGATAAAAATTTGCTGGAGCAGCTGGATCTGGTTAAAAGCGCATTCGAAAGCATACGGGATACAGTCCGCAACCTGATTGACCTAAACCGACCGGGCAAAGAAAAAAAACAACCGGTGAATGTCAATCAGGTGATCGAGAATACCGCAACACTGGTTCGCAGTTATTTGACCAAAAACAGGGTAAAAATAAATCTGAATATGGCCGCCAAACACGCCATGTTGACGGCATCACCGCAGCAGCTGGGGCAGGTTCTGATGAACCTGATCAACAATGCAGTTGAATCCATTACCGGGGCGCCTGAATTTCAGAAAAAACTAGAAGAGAACCCGGCTTATAACGGTGACATCTTTATTGAAACCTTCAATCAAAACAAAGAACTCGTCATCAAGGTCAAAGACAGCGGACCCGGCATTACCAAAGTCGATTTGGAGCGCATTTTTGATCCATTTTTTACCCGAAAAAAAACCATGGGCATGGGCGTCGGGCTGTCTATTTGCCATGGTATTATCGAAGATCATAAGGGCTATATCACCGCCGAAAATGACAAAGACGGGGGCGCTGTCTTTACGATTACGCTGCCTCTGAAGTAGATAGGACTGAGCTGATGTTTTGGGCCTCTCGCAAAGGCGCAAAGGCGCAAAGACGCCAAGCCGTTTTTAAGTTTAATAATATAATGCATTGCGGCTTAGCGGCTTTGCGTGATTTATATCAACTGATCATCCCCTTGGCAAGCCAAGGGGCATTCCGGCGTATTTCGGTAAACAGAGGCCGGAGGACAGAGACCACAACACTTTAATCAGATGCCCTGACCTATAATCGAAATATTGGTCTTGACAATACCACATTGTGGTGATAATGAACACTTACGTTAGGACACACTTC
>WOR8_10005137_pt1 | contig 23149 bp, 20 predicted proteins | sample DeeMarSeWOR38_10_FD_19890 | JGI IMG/M metagenome (IMG submission 19890) | reverse complement strand
AAGACCTTCAAATCCCGCCTCAAAACCTGGCTTGAGATCTGCTCGCACTGCGGGTTGTGTGCCGAAAGCTGTTTTTACTATCTGGCCAACAACAAAGATCCCAAGCAGGTCCCGGCCTACAAAATCCAATCTACCCTGGGCCGGATTATCAAGCGTAAAGGGGATGTGGACAACCAATTTTTGCAGATGTGCATGGACACGGCCTATGCCAAGTGCACCTGTTGCACCCGCTGTGGCCTGTACTGCCCGTTTGGTATCGATACCGGGATTATGTTCAGCTATCTGCGCGGGTTACTCTTCGGGCAGGGCTTTGTGCCCTGGGAGATGAAAATCGGCTCGGGCATGCACCGGATTTACCGGGCCCAGATGGACATTACCACGGAAGACTGGGTGGATACCTGCGAGTGGATGGCCGAAGAGTACGAAGATGACTGGCCGGGCTTGACCATCCCGATTGATAAGGAAAATGCCGACATCATGTATACGGTCAATGCCCGGGAGCCCAAGCATTATCCCGAAGATCTCGCCGAGGCGGCCATTCTGTTTCACGTGGCCGGTGAAAACTGGACGGTGCCCAGCGAAGGCTGGGAGGAAACCAGCCTGGCGATGTTCGGCGGAGACTGGGAGGCTTGCAAGATGCAGGTCGAATCGGTCTATGACGCCATGGCACGGCTAAAGCCCAAAAGAATGGTCGTGACCGAGTGCGGTCATGCCTACCGGGCAACGGTCATCGAGGGGCCTTACTGGGCCGGACTCGAATCCGGCAAAACGCCGATTGAAAGTTTCCACTATGTCGAATGGGTGGCCGAAGCCCTGCGCACCGGAAAATTAAAGGTCGATCCTGCCAAAAAGATAAAGGAGCCGGTAACTTATCAGGATTCCTGTAATTACGTTCGTAATGCCGGTCTGGCTGATATCGGCCAGGAGATTATGAGCTATATTGCCGAGGATTTCAGACCGATGAGCCCCAACCGGGAGCACAACTTCTGCTGCGGCGGCGGCGGCGGATTAAACGGTATCGGGCGGTATCGTCAGCAGCGCAATATCGGCCTGAAAGTTAAACGGGATCAAATCCTGGCGACAGGCGCCAAACTGGTTATCGCCCCCTGCCACAATTGCTGGGATGCGATCCGGGATCTGGAAGAGGTCTATAAAATCGGGATCCGGTGGTCATTCTTGAAACCGCTGCTGATCAATATGATCGAGGTGCCGGAGCACTTAAAACCCAAAGAGGAGGAGGAGGCTTAGATTTACCTGTTTAGCTTCATGGCTGAATTTCCACCTCTCAGCAGGTATCAACCGCAAGAGCCGGTTTATAAATTACAAGCACCAAATCACAAATATCAAATAATATCCAATAGCCAAAATTCCAAACCGTGGCAAGACCGGCGAATTAGATTCCATACTATGTTTCGGTCATTGTAATTTTGAATTTATTTGGGATTTGGTGCTTGTGATTTGTTATTTTGCGACAAAGCATTCGTATAATCCAACCATACCAATAATCCTGCCATGCCGAACCGCCATTGCCATTACCGGCGAAACCCCTTGACACCTTTGACGCTGATTGATAAATAAATCCTTTTACAACGCATGCTGCTTTGAGATAGACATTTCCGCAATGTGGAACGCTGTTTCAAATAGTTGAATGGTAAGCGGTCCCAAAACGGATCGTTTGGCGACGATTGCATTAAATTTGGTTGTTTTTCAATCCGCCTGAGGCGGGTGACAACCGCAACGTTTAAAGCACGGATTTGCTGCTGGCTTCCCCCGCCCATAAGCGCGGGGAATTCCAAGCCGCCCGCTTTGCGGGTGATCGTTGGCTCCGGGTTCATAAAGAGAGCGTAAATGGCTGATTTCAAATACCAGGAGATGTTTCCGCTGACAGAGGATTTCACTGAATACCGCCTGTTGACGGCAGACCATGTCGCCACCGCGACTTTCGATGGTGCCGGGGTGTTGAAAGTATCTGCGCAAGCGCTGACATATTTAGCAGAGCAAGCCTTCACCGACGTCTCCCACCTGCTGCGGGCCGCTCATCTGAATCAGCTGGCCGCCATCTTTGATGACCCGGAAAGTTCTGTCAACGACCGCTACGTGGCCCTCGAAATGCTCAAAAACGCGGTCATTTCGGCCGAGGGTATTTTCCCGATGTGCCAGGACACCGGCACGGCCATTGTTATCGGCAAAAAGGGGCAGCAGGTCTGGACCGAGGGCCTGGATGAAGCGGCGCTTTCACAGGGTGTATTTAACGCCTACACCAGGGGCAATCTGCGTTATTCCCAGAATGCGGCTTTAAACATGTATGAGGAGATCAATACCGCGAGCAACCTGCCCGCCCAGATTGAATTATATGCCACTGCGGGCGATGCATACCGGTTTTTGTTCATCGCCAAAGGCGGCGGGTCGGCCAACAAGACCTATCTGTTCCAGGAAACCAAGGCCGTTTTAACCCCGGGCAACCTGACGGCGTTTATGAGGGAGAAGATGAAATCGCTGGGGACGGCGGCCTGTCCACCCTACCACCTGGCGTTTGTGATCGGCGGAACTTCGGCGGAATTGAACCTGAAAACCGTAAAATTGGCCACCGCCAAATACCTGGATGATCTGCCCACCCGTGGCAGTGAAGCCGGTCATGCCTTCCGTGATTTGCAGCTTGAAGACGAGATCCATCAGATATCACGTGAACTTGGCATCGGGGCCCAATTCGGCGGTAAATATTTTTGCCTGGACACCCGAGTGATTCGCCTGCCGCGCCATGGCGCATCCTGTCCCATTGGGCTGGGGGTCAGCTGCAGCGCCGACCGCAACATCAAGGCCAAAATTACACGGGATGGCATTTTCTTGGAAAAGCTTGAAACCGATCCGGCCCGCTACCTGCCGCAGACACAAGTATCTTCCGACAACGCCGTGCGCGTTGATTTAAACCGACCGATGGGCGCCATCCGGCAGCAGCTGAGTCAGTATCCGGTGGCAACCCCCCTGTTGCTGTCCGGTAAAATTGTAGTCGCCCGGGATATTGCCCACGCCAAAATAAAGGAACGCCTCGACAGCGGCGACACCTTACCGGATTATATGAAAAACCATATTATTTATTACGCCGGTCCGGCCAAAACCCCGGACGGCCATCCGTCAGGATCATTCGGCCCGACGACCGCAGGCCGAATGGATCCGTATGTGCCCATTTTGCAGGCTCGCGGCGGCTCCATGATTATGCTGGCCAAGGGCAACCGCTCCAAACTGGTCACGAATTCGTGCAAGACCTACGGCGGGTTTTATCTGGGTTCCATCGGCGGCCCGGCGGCCAGGCTCGGCCGGGACTGCATCACCGGCGTTGAGCTGATCGAATACCCGGAGTTGGGCATGGAGGCGATCTATTTGATCACAGTCAAAGATTTTCCGGCCTTTATCATCGTGGATGACAAGGGCAATGATTTTTTTGAAAATTTATTATAGCGATCTAAATTAAATGACAAGGAGTAATTTTATGGCAACAAAATTTAAAACCATGGATGGAAACACAGCAGCTGCTCATGTCGGATATGCCATGAGTGATATGTGCACCCTGTATCCGATCACTCCCTCCTCCCCCATGGGGGAAATCGCGGATGAGTGGGCTGCCGAAGGGCGGAAAAACATATTCGGACAGACTTTGACCGTCCGTCAGCTCCAATCGGAAGCCGGTGCCGCCGCCTCGGTTCACGGATCACTGGCGGCCGGGGCACTGACCTCGACATTTACAGCCTCCCAGGGCTTATTGCTGATGATCCCCAATATGTATAAAATGTCTGGGGAGCTGCTGCCCGGCGTGCTGCATGTCTCGGCCCGGGCCATCGCCGCCCATGCCCTGTCAATTTTCGGCGATCATCAGGACGTGATGGCCGTGCGCCAGACCGGATTTTCTATGCTGGCGGCGTCTTCGGTGCAGGAAGTCATGGACCTGGGACTGGTGGCCCATTTATCCGCCATCAAGTCCAGCATTCCGTTTGTTCATTTTTTCGATGGATTCCGGACCTCCCATGAAATCCAGAAAATCGCTGTCATCGATTACGCGGACATGGCTAAAGTGGCCGATTGGGATGCCATTGCCAAATTTCGCGCCCGGGGCGCGAATCCCGAAAGGCCCGAACTGCGGGGAACGGCCCAGAATCCGGACATCTATTTCCAGGGACGGGAAGCCGCCAATCCTTATTATCTGAAAGTTCCCGGCATCGTCGACGAATATATGCAAAAGGTGGGTGACTTAACCGGCCGCAACTATCGGCTGTTTGACTATGTGGGTGATCCGGATGCCGAGAATATTGTCGTCTCCATGGGATCCTCCTGCGAAACCTTTGATGAGATTATCGACTACCTCAGAGGCCGGGGCGAAAAGGTGGGATTGGTCAAGGTGCGTCTGTTCCGACCTTTTTCTGCCGAACACCTTTTTGCGGCCATTCCCCAGACGGCCAAGACAATTACGGTCCTGGACCGCACCAAGGAGCCGGGGTCACTGGGTGAGCCGCTTTATCAGGATGTTTGCACGGCTTACATGGAAAAAGCGCAAACGCCCAAACTTCTCAATGGGCGCTATGGTCTGGGTTCCAAGGAATTTAATCCGGCCATGGCCATGGCGGTTTTCGACAACATGAAAACCGACAGTCCGAAGAACCATTTCACGGTGGGCATTGTCGATGACGTGACCGGCACCTCACTGGAGGTCGGCGACAGCATCGATGTCACCCCTGAAGGCACCGTGCAATGCAAGTTCTGGGGTCTGGGTGCCGACGGTACGGTGGGCGCCAATAAAAGCGCCATTAAAATTATCGGCGACAACACCGACATGTATGCCCAGGCCTATTTTGCCTATGATTCCAAGAAATCCGGCGGCATTACCATTTCCCATCTCAGGTTCGGCAACAAACCGATCCAGTCGACCTATCTGATCGATACCGCCGATTACATTGCCTGCCACAAAGACAGTTACGTGGAAGTCTACGATCTGCTGGAGGGCATCAAGGAAGGCGGGATCTTCGTTCTCAATTCCCCCTGGACCCTGGAAGAGATGGAAGAAAAGATTCCGGCCGGCCTGCGCAGCACCATTGCCAAAAAGAAGCTCAAATTCTACAACATCGACGCGGTCAAAATTGCGGGCGAAGTCGGTCTCGGCGGGCGGATTAACATGATTATGCAGACCGCCTTTTTCAAGCTGGCCAATGTCATTCCGGTGGATGAGGCCCTGGGGTATCTGAAGGATCAGATCCAGACATTGTTCGGCAAAAAAAGCCAGAAGATTGTCGACATGAATTTTGCCGCCGTGGACAAAACCCTTGAAAACCTGATTGAAATCGACTATCCGGCATCCTGGGCTGAAGCGACCGGGCAGGCAAGGGCCGGCAGGGAAGAACCGGATTTTGTCAAAAATGTCATGCGTCCCATGCTCGAACAACAGGGCGACAAGCTGCCGGTATCCGCTTTTACCCCGGACGGCATTTTTCCGGTGTCCACCACCCAGTACGAAAAACGGGGGGTGGCCATCAATGTGCCCGAATGGATCATGGACAATTGCATCCAGTGCAACCAGTGCGCCATGGTATGCCCCCATGCCGCCATTCGCCCCGTATTGCTGACCGAGGAGGAATTGCAAAATGCTCCCGAGGGCTTTGAAGCCAAAAAAGCGGTCGGCAAAGATCTGAAGGAATACCTCTTCCGCGTCCAGGTGGACACCCTGGACTGCTACGGGTGCGGCAACTGTGCTGACATCTGCCCGTCCAAAAAGAAGGCGCTGGTCATGAAGCCCCTTGAGACTCAGACGCCGCTGCAGGTCCCGCTCTGGGAGTACTTCGAGACACTGCCGGTGCGCGACAACCTGACCAGCCGGACATCGGTCAAGGGCAGCCAGTTCTGCCAGCCGCTGCTCGAATTCTCCGGCGCCTGTGCCGGTTGCGGCGAGACCCCCTATGCCAAGCTGATCACCCAGCTTTTCGGCGAGCGCATGCTCATCGGCAATGCCACCGGCTGCAGCTCCATCTGGGGCGGTTCGGCGCCGGCCATTCCCTACTGTGTCAACAAGGATGGTTTTGGCCCCACCTGGGGCAACTCCCTGTTTGAGGATTCGGCTGAATTTACCTATGGGATGCTGCTGGGTATCTTCCAGCAGCGCAACAAACTGGCCGATCTGATGCGTGAGGCCATCGAAACGGACATTCCCGGTGATATCAAAGCGGCCATGTCCGGCTGGCTGGACAACATGAAAGATCCGGACGGATCGCGCCAATACGGCGATCAATTGAAAGCGCTGCTGCCCGCTCAAAAGGGCAACGCCCTGCTGGACCAGATTGCCGCCATGTCCAAACTGTTCACCAAAAAGTCTTTCTGGATTTTTGCCGGGGACGGGGCGGCCTATGACATCGGCTACGGCGGGGTCGACCACGTTCTGGCCACCGGCGAGGACATCAACATGCTGATCATGGACACCGAAGTTTACTCCAACACCGGCGGTCAGTCCTCCAAGGCCACGCCGACCGGTTCGGTGGCCCGGTTTGCGGCTTCCGGTAAGAAGACTCCCAAAAAGGACATGGGCCGCATATCGATGAGCTATGGCTATATTTACGTGGCCAGCGTTGCCATGGGCGCCAACAAGAACCAGCTCATCAAGGCCCTGGTCGAAGCCGAAAGCTACGATGGGCCATCGGTCATCATCGCTTATTCTCCCTGCATCAACCAGGGCATCATGGCGGGCATGGGCAAATCCCAGGAAGAATCCAAACTGGCCGTCCAATCCGGATACTGGCCCCTGTACCGCTACGATCCAAGGCTGAAGGCCGAAGGCAAAAACCCCTTCCAGCTGGATTCCAAAAAGCCGGACGGAAGCCTGAAAAAATTTATGGAAGGCGAGATCCGCTACGCCTCGCTTAAGCGGACTTACCCGGAGGAAGCGGAGAGACTGCACGCCCTGCTCATCGAGCAGTTTGACAAACGCTATGAAGAGCTGGCCCTGATGGCCGATCCGACCCTGGTCTGCAAGACCGGGGAAGGCGGGGAGACGGGAGAAGCTAGCGCATAGTTCATAACAATTAATCTTTAACATCAAGAGGCTGCTGGGGGAATCTCGGCAGCCTTTTTTATTGGGTAACCATTATCAGTCAAGGATCTGGCTATTAGGGGTTTCAGCTTGGTTGGCAAAAAAATAAATGAACATCGAACATCGAACGTCCAACATCGAACATCGCAGGAATGAATTCGGTCGATTTAAATGATTGATAGCGACGAAAATCACTCCTCGTGGGAGCGGCTTCCAGCCGCGATTCACTCCTATCGGCCAATCCGCAATTGAACCCTTTGACTATTAGACTCCGGGACACTATATTATTGAAACATTCAAATTTACACCTTAACGAATTTTTACCAGTTGCCTGACTATGCGGATATTTGCCTACATTTTTCTTTATATTATGATGGTGGCCCCATTGCTGTCGCATGCCCAACAGCCGCTGGATGACCTGCGGGCCGGGGTTGAGAAGGGCATTCAAATCCTGGAGGACTCCCGCTTTAAAGATGCTTCTAGGAAAAAAATCCAGCAGCAGAAACTATGGGAAGTCATGCAGCAGATTTTTGATTTCCGTGAGTTTTCCCGGCGGGTGCTGGCGTCCCACTGGCAAAAGTTTACCCCCGAGCAACGCGATACCTTCAGTCTGGCGTTCGCCGAATTTCTGGGTAAATTTTATCTGAGCCGGTTGCAGAGACGCTACAACGGCGAAAAAGTCCTCTATGTGGGCCAGAAATTAATCAGCGAATCCCGGGCGCTGGCAGAGATCAAGGTCCTTTGGAAAAATGTGGAAGTCCCGGTTGAACTCCGCATGAAAAAAAGCGACGGCACCTGGAAGGTCTACGACCTCACGGCGCTGGGCATTAACGCCGTTGCCAACTACCGGGCGCAATTTCACTGGATTCTGAAAAATCAAACCCCCGAAGAGGTAATAGAGACGTTGCAGGCAAGGATACGCCATCTCGAAAGAGGTGTCTGACGGGGTGGAAATTACTTGCCTTCATTTAAAATCCCTGTATATTTAATGCGGATTTTTTGTGAGATGACCTGCGTGACCACCTGCGTCTAGGGAGGCTTATCCGGCCATGGTTAAAGCAACCTTCGACAACCTTTTACAGGCGCTTTATCAAAGACGGTTTTTTATTTTGCTGGTTTTGATTCTGCTGACGATTGTCCTGACGCCCTTCCTGGATGATTTTATCGAGACCCGGATACTGATGGACGTCTTTCTGACCGTCATTTTTTTCGCCATCATTTTCGCGATCAAGTCCAAACGCACCCACGTGATTGTTGCCTCTATTTTAGTGCTGCCGCTGGTCGCATCCACCTGGTCTTACTATTTTTATCATTACACCCAAATTAGTCTCTTAACCAGAATTTTTGGGGCGCTTTTTTTCGGATATGCGGTGGTGATCATTTTGCAGATTATCGCCCGATCAACTGAAGTTACCAAAGAGACGATTTTCGCGGCGGTGGTTGCTTATTTGCTCATTGCACTGATGTGGGGGTTTCTCTATATGATGCTGGAATTGCTGATTCCCGGATCCTTTACTTTTCCGGACAAAGGGGTCAGATCCGAGAATATGCGATTCGAGTATTTCACCTTCGTCACCATCACCACCCTGGGATACGGTGATATCACCCCTTTAACAAACAAAGCCAGTGCCCTGGTTCTGCTGGAAGCACTCATCGGCCAGATATATCTGGTGGTGCTGGTGGCCTGGTTGGTGGGCATGTATGTTTCCCGCAAATCTAGGTGAGTTTTAACCTCGATTTTTCACATTGGAATGTAACGATACCTGTGTGGTGATAAGACGTTTGCTTACATTGTGGAATATTGGAATGTTGGAATACTGGAATATTGGTTTTAAGTAAGGATGTTGTCGATATTTTGATATATGATCAATGCATTGATCAGCCTTATCCCAATATCTCCTAACCCACCCTTCCACTATTCCATTATTCCAGCAATCCATTCTGTTCATAGCGCTTTAAGAAAGGAAGAAAAATGAAAACAACGTTGATTTTTTTCTTGTTGCTAATCTTATTGGTGCCGGTGGTTGCATGGGGTGATGAATGTGTCGAGGGCGATTGTGTAAACGGTCAAGGCACCATGCACTATTCCACCGGCCACAAATTCACCGGGGAGTTCAAAGACGGTGTCCGGCACGGCAAGGGGGTGATGCTGATGCCGGGCGGGCGCAAAATCGTCGGGGTGTGGGTGGCCAACGAGATCCGCGAAGGAACATATACCGCGCCGGACGGGACCATTTATGAAGGGCAGTGGGAATTTCGCGAAAGAAACGGGCGAGGAACGCTGACCTTCCCCGACGGCAGGAAATATGTCGGGGAATTTAAAAGCGGCCAGCGCCATGGCAGGGGAACCATGACCTGGCCGGACGGCCGCAAGTACGTGGGAGATTTCCAGGAGGGCACCAGAACCGGCCACGGCATTATGACCGATTCCGATGGGAAAACGGTGGAGGGGGAGTTTAAGGACGGGGAATTCGTTAAATGATGAGGCCGGAAAGCGGAATGCGGAAGTCGGCAGGTTTATTTCGCAAGAGAAGAAATGAAAAACGGGGATGCATTTTTTGGGTAACAGCCATGTTCTCCGAGGCTCTGGTAAAAATCTGAGAGAAAAAAATTTCCGTAGCTGTCAGGTAAAACGCCGCAAGGCAGTTGAGCAAGCGAAGAACGTTGGGATCCTTTAACCGGGATTATAAAATTGCGGTTTGCCGGCTAAATTCATGAAAAGGCATAAAAACAAGGGTTGTCTTATTTATTCTAAGGGTTTTGTTCAAATCGAGATTAACGATATAAGCGTATCTAGGATTGTACTTGTTAATGAAGCTGCGTAAGGATACCGGAACCTTATCGTCTCTGAGATGTTTATATTTAACTTCCACGGGGATGAGCTCTTTGCCGGCTTCGATCACAAAATCCACCTCGGCCTTATCGGTTGTGCGCCAGTAATTCAACCGGGCAGCTGTGAGCCTGAGTTTTTCTTTTAACATCAAGAAAACCAGGTTTTCAAAAACAAAGCCTTTTTCCGCAGGGCTTTCAAGGTGTCCAAAAAGACCCAGGGAGTAGTTTCTCAAGCCCAGATCCCAAAAATAGGGCACCGGTGATTTGCTGATTTCTTTTCTGACATTGCGCGCATAGGGTGTGATGAGTTCTACTAAAAATATCTTCCGGGCGTACCATAGATACTTTTTAACGGTTGCAAACGAGACATTCAATGTCGATGCCATTTCAGAATAGTTCACCAACTGCCCGACCTGTCCTGCCAGAATCTTGATCAGAGCGCTAAAAACCTCAGGCTTGTCTAATTTGAGGAGATAGACAATATCCTTTTCAAGCACACTGCGGAAGATTTCATCGATGAGTTGACGTTTTTCACGTTCTTCGGCCGCCATGACAATCCGGGGATATCCACCGAAGTTCATATATTCAGACAACAGCTGCTGCGCCCTGTCTTTTTCGATTGCCAAAAAATCGGCAAGGTTGTGTTCATACCGGTAATCCGTGCGGTGGTTGATAAATTCCTCGAAAGTAATGGTGGGTAACTCAAAGAGTCGTTTGCGGCCGACCAGTGACTCGTGGATCTTTTGTTTTAGTTCCAGGCTGCCGGAGCCGGAGAGGATGAATTTATATGGCAGTTTAAGGTCAAAGAGGCCCTTCAAAAAAAGGCCGGCATCCGCTTTGCGCTGAATTTCGTCGATAAAAACATAACCGAGCTGTCGGTGACCCAGTTCCAACTCGATTTTTTTGATAAGCGCCGCCTGAGATTCAAAATGAGGTCTGTCCCATTCGACATCGAGATTTAGAAAAAGTGTCCGCTCGCCGTTTTTGTCCAGATGGGCCTTCAGCATCTCCATCAGGGTCGTCTTGCCGGATTGCCGGGGCCCGATGATAAGACTCATTTCCTTTTTCGGCAGGTGGTCCACCAATTCATCGAAAAGTTTTCTTTTTATCATAGTTTAATAATAACCCGATAATTTATAAAGTCAATATAAATAAAACCAAAATTCTCTTCATTAAATTTGATTGGTTGTTTTCAAATGCCGCCATGGCGGGACTGGCATCCGGTTACAACCGCACCCATTGATTTATTCCCGAGGCACGAAATCTAGCAAAAATAAAGGTCAGAAATCGAACCACTAATTTGATTTCGAATGGCGTAACCCAACAAATCATATAGACGAGTTTGCAGAACACTGAAACCTGAAAGGGCGACGAGCCCGACCAGAGCCGGATAAACCCTGAACCAGCCAGAGTCGCCATGACATTTTCCAAAAAGGCAAAAGAGTCTTTCAAGATCGCCCTGGCGATGGTGATCACCTACTGCATCTCGCTGGCGATGGACTGGGACAAAACGTTCTGGGCCGCCTGTCGGTGATTTTCTGCAGCCTGGCGACGACCGGTGAATCGATCAATGCCAGCATCGATCGCCATCGGGTTGAGCATACTGCACGGCGGTGCCGTGAGCGTGGCCACGGTTGCGGCCATATTCCTGTCGAATCTTCCCGAAGGGCTGTCGAGTTCGGCCGGTATGCGAAAGGCGGGACGATCCGCGGCTTATGTTTTCGGTGTCTGGACGACTATTGCGGCAGCCTGCGGCCTTTCGTCTTTGGCGGGATACGCGCTTTTCGGTGCGCTTTCTCCGGGCATCGTTGCGGCTGCGACGGCTGTTGCCGCTGGGGCCATGCTGACGATGATCGTTGGCACCATGATCCCCGAGGCTTTCGCCGAGACCCACGACTGGGCCGGTCCCATCGCGGTCCTTGGGTTTCTGGTTTCGTTTGCGCTGACTGAAATCACCGGTTGATCCGGTCGCCAGACTACAGAAATAGACAAATCTGAGTATTCCTTGGTAAAAGATCAATAATTCTCTTGCTATTGGCTAAAAAAGGGTTATACTCTGCACACTCAATTAAGTCCCGCTTATAAAATCGGGATGGTTTCTTTCTGAAGGAACAATCCATTTGTCAAGGTGGCATCCTCCAGTTTGCAACATTGAAAATTTTATGAAAGGAGAATGCTATTATGCCTAATGGAACTGTTAAGTGGTTTAATGACCGCAAAGGGTTTGGGTTTATTGAACAGGAAGACGGGCCGGATGTCTTTGTTCATCATTCCGCAATCAATTCAAGCGGTTTTAAATCCCTAAATGAAGGCGACAAGGTTTCCTTTGACATAGAGCAAGGCCCAAAAGGTCCTGCCGCTGCCAATGTGAATGTGATTTAACCTTCGATTACGAATAAATAGGGCACTCTTCCAACATAGAGGGGTGCCCTTTTGTCACTTCTGAATTACGATCAGCACGACCTTTACCATCAGATCTTTAATCAGAGAAAATTTCGGTCTTGTTTACTTTTCCGTTTGGCCCTATTGGGTATCGCGACCAGCATGGCGGCAACCTTGCGAAATCCCGCGTGTTTTAAACCGGAGGAATACTCCAGTATTTCGAGGATTTAAAACAAGGCACCAACAAAGAGTTTGGGCCAAAAGACATTTTTGAGATGGCTTCTAGAAATTGGATGTCCCCATATGAAGGATACGGATTTAGAATTTTTTAGGCACCTTCTCACCCAGTGGATGGAAGCGCTACTAGATCATGCCGATGATACGGTTGAAGGTTTGTTAGATTCGCGTGAAAATTTACCGGATCCGCTGGATAGGGCTTCCGCTGAATCGGAAAGGGCCTGGACCCTGCGAATTCGGGACCGAGAAAGCATGCTGATCAAAAAAATTAGACATGCTCTGGAAGCCATCGAAAGAGAAGAATACGGTATCTGCGAGGATTGCGGCGAGGACATCTCCATAGAAAGACTGAAGGCCCGACCTGTCACATCTTTCTGCATATCTTGCAAAACCAAAAGAGAATCGATTGAGAAACTTGCGGGCACATGATGCTCGCTGATAGGTCCATTAACCGAAAATACCGTCAGATCTGCACAGGAATTTTAGATTTCAATTTTACGTCAAAAACCAGAATTGATGAAAGGAGAAAAAAATGAATAAGGGAGATTTAATCAACGCAGTGGCCAAATTGGTCAGCACCAAAAAAGAGGCTCAGGAAGCAGTGGATTGTGTTTTTTCATCTATTACCAAAGCAATGAAAACTGGTGACACCGTTACCCTGGTTGGTTTTGGTACCTTCAAAGTGGTGGAAAGAAAGGCCCGCAAGGGACGCAATCCGCAGACCGGGGCCGAAATCGATATCAAAGCATCCAAAGCGCCCAAATTTACTGCGGGCAAGGCCCTTAAAACGGCCGTTAATTAACTATTTGGTCAACGGTGTGGCAACTTTTACATGGCAATCCATTGCAACAGCAGCGTTTTTTAAAGGGCGCTGGCATTAATTGCCTAACAGACCGTTATTGTAAGCTTAAATACGAATATTCTATTTTAAATAAAAATATTAGATAATTAGCTTGACAGCCATTCCAGCTGCCTGTATGATTACCTAAAATTAACCGTGTTCCTGGTTGTAACTAAAAATCACGTAAGCCCCGGAATAGCTCCGGGGCTTTTTTTATTGGAGAACACAGAAAGAAGGTATTAATTGAACTTTGAAACATTTAATTTTCATCCCTCCGTTGCCGCAGGCGCGGCAGCGGCAGGTTATGCAACGCCCACACCCATTCAGGCACGAGCCATTCCCCAAGTACTTAAGGGTCACGATATAATGGGTCTGGCCCAAACCGGCACCGGTAAAACAGCGGCATTCGTTCTGCCGATACTCAATCGACTGGTGGCGCGTCAACACGGGTGCGTTCGCGCCCTGATAATTGCCCCCACCCGCGAATTGGCCGAACAAATTCATCAGGCTATTGAAACGTTGGGACGTAAGACGCATCTAAGAAGTGCTACTGTTTACGGTGGCGTGGGTATTAATCCGCAGATCCAGAAACTGAAGCGTGCCGACATTGTTGTTGCCTGTCCCGGCCGGCTTCTTGACCATATCGGACGTCATAGCATCGATCTTTCCCAAATGGAGGTGCTGGTCATAGATGAAGCTGACCAGATGCTGGACATGGGCTTTATTCCTGATATCCGGCGAATTTTAAAAAATCTTCCCAAGAAACACCAGACCCTGGTCTTCTCGGCTACCATGCCGGCCGAAATTCGGCGATTGGCCGGGGATTTTTTGCGAAACCCGGACACCGTCCAGGTGGGCATCACCGCACCGGCGGAGACTGTCAATCACGCGCTTTACCCGGTCGCCCAAAAATTAAAAACGGCGCTGCTGTTAAAGCTGCTGGGAAACACCCATACCCAATCGGTGCTGGTGTTTACCCGGACCAAACATCGTGCCAAGAGCCTGGGGAAAAAGCTTGCTGCCGCCGGCTATCGGTCGGCTTCGCTGCAGGGCAACCTTTCCCAGACACGCCGTCAGGCCGTAATGGACGGCTTTCGCGAAGGGAAGTTTCAGATTCTGGTGGCGACCGATATCGCCGCGCGCGGCATTGACGTTACCCGGATTTCGCATGTATGTCATCAACTATGACATCCCTTCCACCCCCGAGGCCTACATTCACCGCATCGGACGGACAGGCCGGGCAACTCGCAGCGGCGAAGCTTTTACGCTTGTTACCGAAGAAGACAAGCTTATGGTGCGTGCCATCAATCGAATCATCGGTTCTAAAATTGAGCAACGTTTCCTGTCAACTTTTGACTACGGATCACCAGAGCCTGATCGCGAGGGCCGCTCCCGGTGGATGAAAAAACCGCACCATAAATTTGCAGGCCCGCAAAAAAACAGATCAAGAAGAAGTCCCTCTCGAGGTTTTTTAATTAGACAAACCGCTGCTGAATAGAAAAAGGGGATATGGCAGCCGGATACTTCCAGGCAAATACCAATTCATATTGTGGCTTTGCATCTCAAAAGGCCCACCGCCTTGACGATAAAAGGCGATGGGTCATCGGGCTGTGTTGGAAAAGTCCTCTGTCCCAGCGCGCTTTGGTGAGGTTGTGCCCTGGTTTCCCGCAACGCGGGAAACCTCGCGGCCGCCGCGATTTTGAACCAATCCGCCTCGGGCGGATTTGAGATGGCTTCTAATCCGGTCTATAGCCCCAATTTAAAAAATGCAAGATGAACAGTGACTGCCTGGAGAAATGGTATAAAAGAAGTGGTTTTTTGGGGGCCGTTCGCATGACAGCAAAATGACCGATAACATGCAGATTTTTAATGGTTGTTGATGACTTGCTCAATTTTTTTCCGGCATTTTCTAATCTCTGCTTCCGCCCATTCACGTTCGATTATCCTGGAGATACTTTCAGCAATCGCACCGATTAAGCTTTCTTCCTCTTCAAGAAATAGGGCCTTCTCGAGGTCTGTTTTTTTTTCAAGGCGAAAAACTTCCAACTGGCCAATCTGTTCATTACTGACCGTGATGTTGAATGATTTCTTCCAGCCGGTTTCTAAAAAACGTGCGGTTGTAAACTCATAGCCATCAAAAATAATACGCGCACAGGTAATTTCAGGATGCTGACAGGCTGGTGGAATGAAATCAATCATTTCCTGAAGCAGACCGTCCAGAGAAAAGTCATTGCTCTCCCGAAAGCTGGATATATCATAGAGGCATTTTAACTCCTTGATCCTGCCGCTGAGTTTATCAGAAATCTTTACAAGCTTTTCCTTATCAGCCCTTTTGATTTCTTTAATCTCTTGATTTAATTCCTCATTAATCTTCATCAAGCTGATGGTACGCTTCATATGGCCGTAATCAGCCAACCGGCGTTCTTCGTTGAGTTCTTTTTCCTTGCGCATATATTCAAGCGCCTCTTTTTCTAATTTCTTGATTTTGCGCTCAAGTGCGTTGTAAGTCGGTTTTGCGACCATGAAAATATCCCCTTTTGTCATTCCTACCGCGCACAGTCATCTTTTTTTCCCTTTAACTCATGCATAGGCTGATTTAAAGCCCACCAGTTTTTGCCGGTTTTCATCCCATAACTTTAGTTTAAGACACTTTATACTTTTACGGATGGTAAGGGGTTCAACAGTCAGTAGGTCTTTCGTATCATTGTAGGCTCTTTGTAAGTTATAATTGGGTATCCGGGCGCGAAGATGGTGGATATGGTGTAACCCGATATTGCCGGTAAACCACTGTATCACTTTAGGTAATTTATAATAGGAACTCCCGTAAAGCGATGCCTTTATGGGATCCCATTGACCGTGACGCGACCAATATACTCCCTCGAATTGATGCTGGATGTAAAACAGCCATACGCCCATCACGCCGGCAAAGAAAATCACCGGAAACTGAATCAAGGCATAGGCCTTAAATCCGATGGTGAGACTTGCCACTACGATAATCATCGCGATAGCCGCATTGGTGACAATAACACTGCTGCTTTGCCGTCTTTTGGATCCTTTATGGGGGATTCGGTAAGACACAAGAAATAAATAGGCGGGGCCTAAACACAGAAGTACAAACGGATTTCTAAAAAACCGGTACCAGAATCGTTTTGATCTCGACGCGGTGCGATATTCCTCCGCGGTCAATGTCCACACATCACCTTTACCCCTGCGGTCAAGGTCGCCGAAGGTGTTGTGATGCCATCCATGGGACTTGCGCCACTCTTCATAAGGGGTGAAGGTCAATATGCCGCATATGTAACCCAGCACTGTGTTTGCTTTTCGAGAGGCAAAAAACGATTGATGGGCGCAATCATGGAAAAAGATGAAAATCCGAACGAGCAGACCGCCTGCCACGATGGCAAGGCCAAAGGTTAGCCAATATGAATAACCGGCCGCGTAACTAAAGTACATCAGAATACATAAAAATATGTATGGAATGAAAGTGTTCGACAGCTGCCAGACGGCCTTTAACAGGCTCGGCCGTTCATATTTTCTTATGGCATGCTGCAATTCTGATTCGGCTTCATTAAACCTTGCCGAAATATAAGGCTCAGGCATGTCCCATCTCCTTGCGCTTTGAACCAGCGGGTTTAGCAGTTTTCAATCCCTGAAGAACGCCAGGGCTTCGCCAAATTTTTGTTCCATTTTCTCAGTTAAATCGAAAAATGCTGCCGGCTTCTGGATAAAGTTATGGATAAAAGCAGTCAATTTTTTAATATTTTTGATCCCGTTGCTTTTAAAAAATTCATTCATAATAAATTCTTGCCTGTTCAGGAACAATCTGGCACCCGGCTCAAAGTATATGTGCCTCGCATATTTTTCGGAAGTGATGGCCGTATATGGCAAGGGTGACGGCCAGGGGAAGCAGCCGGGGTTTGCGCACCAGCGTCCAGGTCATTAAATACCAGTAATGGAAACGCTCCTTGCCCAGAATCCCCAGTCGAATGCTGGAACGGAAAAAGGCAAGAAATCGTTGAATATCCATATGGGTGTCCACCTTGGAGTATCCAAATTCTTTGAGAAATACTTTTACCCGCCGGTAATAATGCCGGGGCGAATAGATATGCGCCATGATCAACCTGTAGCCGTTCATCAACTGATCCAGCCCCATCTTGGGGTTGATGTTGGTGGTGCCATCCACATTATCGCCTGAGATCATCTTGCCCAGCAAACGCTTATCCTTTTTCAAGCGGTCAAACAGCTTTGTTCCCGGTGGTGCCTGGAGTAGCCCTACCATTGCGGTCACAATGCCGCTTTTTTGGATAAAATCGATTAGTTGCTGGAAGGTTGACGCAGTATCGCTGTCAAAGCCGACAATAAAGCCGCCCTGAACCTGTAAACCCGCGCGCTGCAGAATCTTCACATCATTCATGAGGTCACGGTTCTTGTTTTGAACTTTTTGGCATTCGGCGAGGCTGTCATCATTCGGCGATTCGATTCCAATAAATACCGAATCGAAACCCGCCTTGACCATCAGATCCATAAGCTCGGCATCGTCGGCCAGGTTTATCGAGGCTTCTGTGAAAAATATGCATCCTTTCTTGTCCTGGCGCCATTCGATCAAGGCCGGCAGTAACCGCGCTTTTAAGTACCGCTTGTTTCCGATAAAATTGTCGTCAACAAAAAAGATATCACCACGCCATCCCCTGTCATACAGACGATCCAACTCCGCGATCACCTGTTGCACTGACTTCAATCGGGGTCTGTGACCGAAGAGAGCCGTCACGTTACAAAAGTCACAGTTGAAAGGACACCCTCTGGAAAACTGGATACTCATGGATGCATATTTCTTCATATTTATCAGTTCCCAGGAGGGGGGAGGGGTACCCGCAAGATCGCAGAAATCCGATGCCCGGTAGATTTTCTTCAGAGTGCCGCTTTTCAAGTCTTCAAGAAAAGACGGCAATGTCAGTTCGGCCTCGTCGAGGACCAGGTGATCCACATCTTCAAACGCATCGGGTTCTGCGGTGAATAGCGGCCCCCCGGAGATGACTTTCAATCCCGCTGCCTGGCAACGGGTGATTATTTGTTTGGCTGAGGCCCGCTGAATTGCCATCCCCCCGATGAAGGCTACGTCTGCCCATGAAAGATCATCAGCGGTGAGGTCGTCCACGTTAACATCCACCAGACGCCGGTTAAATTCGTCCGGTAACATGGCCGCGACGGTCAGCAAGCCGAGCGGCGGGAATGCGGCCTTCTTATGGATGAATTTTAAAGCATAGGTGAAAGACCAGAATGTATCCGGAAACTTAGGGTAAATGAAAAGAACGTTCATATCGTAGGATTCCTTATCCGCCTTCTAACAAGCTATTTTTAGCAATGCCGATGCATGACGGCAATGAGTGTGCCGGTTGCTGAAATCGCCCACAGAATGCCGGCGAAAATCGATGAAGAGGATCAATAAAGCCGGCGCTATAGAGGGTCGACCCCATCTGGCCCCCAAATCAACAGGCAAAAGGGGGTCTACTGACCCTTCAGAATTTGCTCGATACACATCTCTGCAACCCTGCTGTCAGGTTCCTTCTCAAATGGCATGGTAGCCCAGCCTTGCTTTTCGACATATTGTCCTCTTTCCCAGCGGTTGGTTGCTTCCAATTCTTTAAACTTCTTGTCTTTGTCCGCATCCTCGTTAAATTGTGCGACACACATCGGTACCAGACGAGTCACAAGCGCATCGGCAACCATTGTATCAGCCCTTCTCTGGGACGTGCTGCCCAGTACCCAGTCGCCCCAACCAAAGCCGACAATCATGACGATAATGGCACCGCAAATAGCACTCCACACACTGGTTTTAATTTTTTCTTTATTTATTGTCATTGGATACCCCCTCATTAAAATTGATTCAGAATGAATATGATCCCATATCGCTTTTTGGGGCTCCCCACAGAATACATTCACTCTGTCAGGAGCAGCGATTGCACAATTTAAGTATTTTCTTCATGGTTACATTTTCGCTAAATAATCAGGCTGTTTTCCTTCTTACGGCATTAACGGTCTCAATTCCTTCCGAAAGCGAAACCGTGTGGATTTCAATTTGCGGCGGTTCGCACAAAAGGCTCCTTGTCCCTAACAAAACACTGAATCTGTCAGATCTTATATAATGGTCAAGATCGTCGCGGGTTGCCCACTTCGCTATCAGGCTGAAACCATTCTTGTCCTCAATGTCCAGAAAACCGTGACTGCTCAGGCAACCACCCTCGTTTTCAGTCGGTTCGATCATCGAGAGAATTGTTTGCATAACCTCTGTCCGCTTTTCGATAAGCGCGTTCATGGTTATCTTGACAATGATCACGGGAACCCTCCTCTCCGCAAAGGCAAGATACATGCGTTGGGGTTGCCTGAAAATTTACTCGCCAGGCGGTTAAAAAAAACCAACGGTCTGCGATCTTATCTTCAAACTTCATGCCAGGCCGACTTAGCCGATTCAAATTCAACTTAATATACTGATATTTCACTTATATTTTTATCAAAAGGGAGGATCGAAAAGGGATAAATTCATGTGTCGGCAGGGTCATATATGACCATTGGTCATATATGACCACTGGTGGTCCCTTGAAGTGATCTTTACAGCTCTGGGTGAGGGAATCCGAAGGGGCAACCGGATATTAAAGGAAGGTCGCGAGGAACAGTCGGATTGGCGGGAAAGCCGGGCTTTATTGTTTAATTTCAGAAGGTGTTACAAAGCCTGGTTTGGGTTTGGCTGGCACTGTTTGAGTCGCTGAGCTAATGGGTTCGGCGTGGGTTGGTCGGTTGGATACCCAATTTTCGCAGGCGGGCCCGTAACGTGCTGCGGTTGAGCCCGAGGATTTCGGCGGCCCCGTCTTTGCCACTCACTTTCCAATTGGTCTGCTCGAGTACCCGGACAATATGGTCGCGCTCAATCTCTGCCAGCGTTTTTGGCGCAGTCGCCAGAGCCTTATCTGGTTTCTTCAATTCATCCACCAGGCGTAGTCTGGGCGCCGATGAGTTTATTACCGCGCGCTCGAGGACGTTTTCCAGCTCCCTGATATTACCCGGCCATTGGTAATCCTTCAGGGTATTCATGACACTCGTCGGGATGCTCTCAATGGTCTTCCCCAGTCTCTTGGAGATTTTACCTACGAAGAAATCCACCAGCAGGGCAATATCCTCCTTCCGTTCCCTTAACGGGGGCACTGTAATCGGAAAGATACTGAGCCGGTACCAGAGGTCTTCCCGAAACCGACCCCTGCGGACTTCCTCTTCCAGATTTCGATTGGTCGCGGCAATCACACGCACATCGACCTTAATCGTGCCAGAGCTGCCCAACCGTTCAAACTCACCATCCTGGATCACCCGGAGCAGTTTGGGCTGCAACTCCAGCGGCAGCTCCCCGATCTCATCCAGAAAAAGCGTGGCGCCGTTGGCGACTTCAAAGCGTCCCAGCTGTCTGGCATGGGCACCGGTGAAAGCACCCTTCTCGTGGCCGAACAACTCACTTTCAATCAGGTTTGAAGGCAGCGTGGCACAATTCACTTTCACCAATACCCGATCTTTGCGCGGGCTCAAGCCATGAATGGCCCGGGCCACCAACTCCTTGCCGGTTCCGGTCTCACCGAGAACGAGAACGGTCGTATCACCGGGAGCAATTTGCTCAACCTTATAGAGCACGTAATTAAGGCCGTCACTTTGGCCGATAATGTTCTCATAGTTGTACTCTAATTTGATTTCTTCCTGCAGATACGTTCTTTCGACCTCAAGTTTTTCCTTTAACTTCCTTATTTCGGCAAGGGCAACCTGCAGATTATGCTCGGCTTGCTTGCGCTCGGTAATGTCCTGAATGGAACCGGACATCCTGACAGCTTTTCCCTCGTTGTTCCAGATTGCCTGACCGCGTGCTAAAAACCACAAATACTCGCCGGTTTTTGTTTGCAGGCGGTATTCCACCTTGTAGGGAGCCCGCTCTTGAAGATGGCGCTGGATAGCTGCCCAAATGGCCTCGGCGTCCTCCGGGTGCAGTCGACTGCGGAACGAATCTATCGTACCGGCAAACTCCTCGGTCGAGTATCCAAGAATTTCCCTGTAACGGTCAGAGTAAAAAACAGTGCCCGACAGCAGATCCCAATCCCAGAGGCCGTCGGTAGAGCCTGCAAGGGCCAAAAGATATCGCTCGTCGCTGGTGCGCAATGCCGCTTTCGCCCGGCCGTGTCTCGACCGCTGTATGAGCAACCAGACGATCAGCAAGGTTACGCTGACACTGAAAAAAGCAAGGACGATGATATGCCATGAATATAACGCCAAAAATGACTCCTCAGGAAGGATTGGTCGTGCTGATTGAATTAAGTACCACAAAATGTATAGAATTTCAAAATTTAGGCCAACAGGGTGTGAACGGATATGATTTCCTGGAAGTTGGCTGTCGGGATTTTTTCAAGGCAGATCTATTGAGGATCCATCATTTATATTCCGTAACGCAATCTCTGTCACGGTTAAATTAGAGATTGCGGCTCTGTGACCAATCATCTCAAATTGGCAAGAAACCATGGATTTGTAGTACTAATCCTTATTTCACCCATTCACATGCAACACAAGGCAGACCCAACATATATTGGTCCGCCTTTTGTTGCATACCTGCAGAGTGAAAGATCAAATATCAGTGACATGTAACAAGTTACAGGTGACGAGCATCCAGCGACCAGAGATCAGTAGCTCGAAACCGGCAACCTGCCCCTATTTCAACTTGTCCAGCCAGTCACCTTCTGCAAACCATTTCAGCTTAAGCTCATCGAGTTGTCCGCTGGCTTCGATGCTGTTGAGCGTATTGGTCGTCCAGTTCATCAGCAACGGATCGCTGGCGGGTATGGCAATGCCGATGGGCTCATAGGTCAGGGGTGTAATCACCGAGAGCAGGCCCGCTTCGGGGTAGCGGAAAACCGAGACCACGCAAATGGGGTAGTCGGCGATCATGGCATGGACCTTGTCCTGCAATACCATATCCACGGCTTCGTCGTAGGTGCCGGTGGTAAACAGGGTGGTTTTGTCGAGAACAGCCTCGGCAAAGGCCTGGCTGGTTGAGTCCCTGAGGGCCACCAGCTTCGTTTCCGGGGTGTTGACGTCATCGGCTTCCTTGGCCTGGGCAATGGTTCTGACCTTGGTTAAAAAAGCCTTGCCCGAAACAAAATAGGGACCGACAAAGGCGACCTTTAAATTGCGTTTCGGGGTAATGGTCATACCGGACAAGACCATGTCGACCTCCCCGTTTTGCAGGGCCGGCAACAACTCCGAAAATGGTTTGGTAACGAATCTTACGTCGACATTCATCGCACCTTGGCGGTCATGTTCAGCGGCGGCATGTTGCCCATGGTCCCCACGATTAATTCGCCTCTTTTCTGGATGCGGTCGAGCACCGGCGATGCCGAAGTACTGCTCGCGCCCATCTGCATCTCGGCACAGCCTGAAAAAAGGCTTAACGCCAGCACCAGGACAATGACTGCTTTTAGATACTTCATGTTCGATCTCCTTTCTTGCTGAAAAGTTTAATCGTAATCAGATCTAATGATAGACATTAATGGTCTGTTGTAAATGCGATAATTTAAATCAAATGAACCCCTTCCAAGGTGCCATGATTTAATGGGGTTTCGGGTGTCAGGCATAAATAGGTGTCAGGTGTCAGGTGTCAAATGACAGAAGACAGACATCAAGAACATCAGCTGGCCGCATTATCAATCTGTCCTCTGTTCTCTGTCCTCTGATTAGGTTTGATCGCCCAGATCGATAATTTCCATGCGGTTGTT
>WOR8_10002357_pt1 | contig 23167 bp, 19 predicted proteins | sample DeeMarSeWOR38_10_FD_19890 | JGI IMG/M metagenome (IMG submission 19890) | reverse complement strand
AAGACCAAATTTGATTCCATATTTTTGCAGATCGTAAAGGTAAGTTAAAGATTTATCATAGGTTTCACTACCCACCTGAAGCCTTCCTCCATCTAACCCGACAAGGGGATTTCAAACCAAAGAGATATGGAATTTCAGGTTGTTGATTGCAGATTGCAAAGTCTTCCAGTTCCTACTTGTGTCAATCTGCAATCTCAAATCTCAAATCCCAAATAGTCTCCGTGGACTCAATGGTTAATTATCCTGCCTTTCACTTCAGTAAATGGAAGCGACACGCTCCAAGGGCGCGAAGCCCAGATGGAGCAGCCTGGTGCGTCCATCCTCAAACTGAATCTGCACCTTCACCCTGTCAGGGACGGCAATCACCCTTCCCCTCCCAAAAAATGGGTGTCGTACGGCATCTCCGGGACTGAATCCCCTTGCTTCTTCCAGCCCAGCCTTACTAACTGGAGCGGTGTGAACTTCCACTTCGCCTCCATCCTGGAAATAGTTTCCCCCTGGAAGTTCTCGTAAAAAGAGCGACAGCGGAGCGTAATGAAAACCTGTTCGTCGATCATAAATGCGTCGAGGGCAGCAGAGGTACAAAAACTCTTTTGCTCGGGTTACTGCCACATAGAGCAGCCGCCGTTCCTCTTCCAATACCTCTTCATCAGTGTAAGCTTGGCTGGGAGGCAATCGTCCCTCCACGGCAGAAATCAAAAAAACTGCACGCCACTCCAACCCCTTGGCCGAATGAATGGTGGAGAGAATCCAGCTCTCTCAGTCGTTTCGGATAGTCGTCATATTTGGCCACCAAAACGGGTTCATAGTAGTCACGGACCGCCCGTACTTGCTGGCTTACGGTGAGACCAGGTTGAGAAAGTTCCTCGAATAGATGCACCAGACGATGAAGACCATGCTTGGCGGGAAGTTTGCTCGCGTATGAGGCCAGCCTTTTTAAACCCTTGCTGCTCTGACCCAGGTGTTGAAGGATTTCCTGACTCCGTTTGCTTCCTACTTGGCTCACTAGTAGGAGCAGCCGATTCCAACTTATTCGATCGGGGGGGCTTTTCAGGGCGCGCAAATGAGCCAGTACATCTTTCACATGGGCCGACTCTATAAATTTGAAGCCACCATATTTTACGAAAGAAAAACCTAGCCTAGTCAAGGCCACTTCGAGGTCAAAGGAATGGTAGCTCGCCCTGAAGAGGACGGCAATTTCTTTCAGGGGAACCCCTTTATGTAGCAACTCCTTGATTTTCTCGCAGATGTACTCGGACTGGCCGGACTCGTCCGCGGGTCTTAATAACCACGGACGTTGTCCCTCGGGCTTGCGGGTGTAGAGACACTTGGTGTACTTTTCCCGGGACGACTGAATTATGCCATTGGCCAGATCGAGCACAGGTTGAGGGCTACGATAGTTCTCCTCCAACTTGAAGACTCTGGCCTGGGGAAACAATTTAGGGAAGTCCAAAATATTGCGGAAGTGAGCACCCCTAAAAGAATAAATCGACTGGCTGTCGTCACCCACCACCATGACATTTTGATGAGATGTTGCTAGCGCTTGAACGATTTCAGCCTGCAAACGATTGGTATCCTGGTACTCATCGACTAAAAGGTAACTGTACTGGGCAGAGAGCTGCAGGCAAACCTCTTGGTGTTCCCGTAGCAGCCTGCTGAGATATACCAGCAGGTCGTCAAAATCCAACATCTGATGTTGACGTTTGTACGAGTCATAATGCTCCCGCAACTCCAACAGTTCTAACTGATACTGGAGAAACTGCTCATATTCACGAGCAAGCACCTGCTCCAGAGTCTCGTTTCTATTTACGGACTTGCTAAAGATGTCGGAAATAGTCCCCTTCTTGGGAAAACGTCTATTTTGGTCGCGGAAGCCAAGCTTTCCTACTAGGAAATTCAACACATCTTCCGCATCTGAGCGATCAATGATACTGAAATCCGACCCGAGAGAAAGTAATTTGCCATAGCGGTGTAGTACCCGGTTGGCAAGCCAGTGGAAAGTTCCTCCCACCACCTGCTGACAACGATTATCTAGCATGGAAGTGGCTCGAGCTATCATTTCGCTGGAGGCTCTGCGAGTAAAGGTTAGGAGCAGAATGGAACTCGGTTCCACCCCTTGCTCCACTAGCCAGGCAACCTTATAGACCAGGGTTCGGGTTTTGCCGCTACCAGCACCGGCCACCACCAGTATGGGCCCATCCCCTGCAGTCACCGCTTGGTATTGGGCTTCGTTTAGCTCACTCTTGTAGTTGATACGTCTCGTGGTCATAACGGAAATAGAGAACTTGAACTCTTAGTGTGTGGTTTATTCCCACCGTCTGGAAGGATGATGAATCGATGGAGTACTGGGATGCTGGAGTATTGGAGTATTGGAGTATTGGAAAAATCCGCAATCATGAAAGTATCTACTTCTCATTACTCCATCACTCCATTGCTCCATCACTCCATAAAAGTCCTAATGGTAAGCCAACAACGTATGATAAGCAAAAGATATCGCAGGGTTAACACACTCGGTGTGGCTTCAGCCAGCTACGACCGGCTGAAGTATTCCACAACTTCGGCTGTCAGAGCTTCGATAGTGTATTCTCCCGGCATAATCTTAACTTCTAAACCATGCTCACGGGCTGTCTGCGCAGTGATTGGCCCTATGCAAGCAATGGTCGCCTTCTCCACCAAGGATGGTAGGTCTTCCTCGGGAAACATTTTCGCGAAGTTCTCTACCGTGGAGGAACTAGTGAAGGTAATACAGGAAATAAGGCCTTTTTTTAGCAGGTCTCTGACCTCTTCTCTTTTACCGGTTGGACGAATAGTCTCATAGACCGGCACCACATCTATCTGCCCGCCCATCTCTTTTATCTTTTCGGGCAGTATTTCCCTCGCCTTAGCAGCCCTCGGCAACAGAAACCTTTTACTACGCACCTCGTCTGCACCCAGTCCGTCGATCACTGCCTCAGCTCGATATTCGGACGGGATAAAATCAAGTCGCAAACCACGTTCTTCCAGACCTACAGCAGTTTTGGGCCCTATGGCACCGATTCTGATTCCATGAAGGGCCCGCACATCTTTCCCTTGTTCTTGAAGACGTTGAAAGAAAAAACGCACGCCGTTGATGCTGGTGAAAATTAGCCAGTCGTATTGTTCCAGGTTTTGAATAGCCTTATCAATTGGGTCCCAATTGGCAGGAGGTATAACTTCAATAGTTGGGAACTCAAGACACTGGGCGCCCTTCTCTTCCAGTAAGAGGCGAAAATCACTGGCTTGCTCTCGCGCCCTAGTAACAACCACGGTCTTGCCAAACAGTGGCCTATCTTCAAACCAGTTGAGGTGTTGTCTCAACCCTGCGACTTCTCCAACCACTATGATGGCGGGGGGCTTGAGCCCAGCTTCCTCCACGCTCCGGGCAATATTGCCAAGTGTCCCGGTAACTGTTTGCTGTTCTGCTGTAGTGCCCCATCGAATAACTGCCACTGGGGTTTCTGCTGCCCTCCCGTGAGCCATCAACTGAGAGGCAATGAACTCCAGGTTCTTCACTCCCATCAAAAAGACCAGGGTTCCCACACTGGTGGCCAGTCGGTCCCAGTGGATGTCGGACTCCTCCTTTCCAGGCATTTCATGTCCGGTTACGAAGGCCACCGAGGCAGCCAGTCCTCTGTGGGTCAGGGGAATACCAGCGTAAGCCGGCACCGCAATAGCCGAGGTAACCCCTGGTACGACCTCAAACCTAATGCCAGCTTCCCTCAGGGCAAGAGCTTCTTCTCCGCCACGACCGAAAATGAAAGGGTCTCCCCCTTTTAGACGGACCACCACCGAACTGCGTCCTTTCTCCACCAGAAGAGCATTGATTTGCTCTTGGCTCATAGCGTGATCCCCTGCCTTTTTTCCCACATAGATCCTCTCTGCCTGAGGAGGGGCGAATTCCAGCAGTTTGTCACTGGCAAGGTAATCGTAGATAACTACCTCTGCCTGCTGAAGACACCCTATTGCTTTAATAGTGGCAAGGGCCGGATCACCAGGTCCGGCCCCAACCAAATATACCCTACCTTGCTGCGCTTCCAACGCCAGATCACCCTTTCTATTGTATGGTGGCTTAGGCAGTGCTTAACCCACCTTCAACAAATTACTCCATCCTTACTACTGGTTGCCGTATATCTCCGCCAGAATTTTTCCTCCACCTGATTCTAAAACCACTTCCGCCAACCTTTGTCCAACAATCTCTGGCTGTCGGGCATCTCCGCGCATTTCTTTACGGATCAACCGGACACCCTTCAGATCAGCTACCATTCCGGTGAGGATCAGGGTCTCACCCTCCAAGGTCGCGTAAGCGCCAATGGGCACCTGGCATCCTCCTTCCAAACGCTTCAGAAAAGCACGTTCCGCCCTGACCGTGGTCACTGTTTGCTGGTGGACGAGGCTCTCCACCATTTTGTTTGTAAAGACGTCACTAGTTCTGGTCTCTATGCCCAATGCCCCCTGTCCCACCGCCGGCAGTATCCGCTCCGGCTCCAGGTATTCTGAGATGACCTGGCTTAATTCCATCCGCTTCAAACCTGCAGCGGCCAGCACAATGGCATCAAGACCTTCACTTTCCAGCTTACGCAACCTGGTATCCACATTTCCCCTCAGGGTTTCGATACGCAAATCAGGCCGCAGGTGAAGGAGCTGGGCAGCTCGCCGCAGACTACTGGTACCCACTCGAGCTCCGTGGGGCAACGTATCAAGGCCTGCGCCGTTTCTAGTAATTAGCGCATCCCGCGGATCTTCTCTGAGAGGCATTGCCGCCAAGTGCAGTCCCTCTGGAAGCTCGGCTGGCATATCTTTAACGCTATGAACGGCCAGGTCTGCTCTACCGTCCAGCAAGGCCTCCTCGATCTCTTTGACAAAAAGACCCTTGCCGCCAACCTTTGCCAGGGGAACGTCAAGGATCTTATCGCCCGTGGTCTTTATGATCACCAGTTCTACCACAAGTTCTTGCTGCCCTCTAAGCAGTTGAGATTTTACCCACTCTGCTTGCCAAAGAGCTAGGGCGCTGCCTCGAGTTCCAATCCGCAAACGTTTCTGTTCAGTCATGGACATATTTCTAATTAGTGGCAACTGCTGCAATTGGTGGCTGCACAGCCGCTGCAACCACTTGCTCCACTGCCCATCCTGCTGCTAGCTGCTCCTTTGTCTCCACCACTCTTGAAGCCAAATACAGATAGGACTCGCTGGACATTCTCCGTGCTGCACGTCGGACAGGCCACAGGGTCAGAGGAGCGAAATACTAGAGTCTCAAATTCTCTATCACAGCTTTCACAATAGTATTCATAGATGGGCATCGGTAACTCCTAAATTGTTAGTTGCTCCCAATGTGTAAAGACTCTACATGAGTATCATCTTGGTAGAATCTGCAGGAGCCTAATGACTTTCCCATATACACCAAACTTGAATAATAGCAGCACAAATGACTGCTGACAACAAACTACTCAAATTCCCAGTCCCCAGGGGTTTGCGGAAAAATCAAGGCTAAGCCCTTTCTATCCTCACTGAGGTGCCGGAAGGGACAGACAAAAACCCCCTCGGGTCATCCAAAAGCTGGCCCACTATGTTGACTGCGCTGGCAGGCCGAATTTCCCCGGGGCCGCTGATAGGTGTAGCACCAAAAAAAATACAAAAGGCTTCACCCTGTGGCCAGTAACCCAAATCTCCTAGCTCTACGAGTTCTCTGGCGTCAGGTTCTAGATCTTGAGAGACCGGAATCCGAAAATAGATTTCTTCTCCCCAGGTGTTTGCCGGACCTTCTATAGGTAAGGCTTGCCATATGGCCTTGGCTGTCGCTGATTCGTTGAGTTCTGCCTCAACAAAAACTTCACCTGCCTTTATGATGATCTTTTTCATAGCCCTAGCTGCACTCGCCCCATATCACAAAACGTATAAGGTTAAGTTCAAAGTTTCAAGTTTGCAAATTCGGCATGAGACTAGTCAGTGTCCATCCGGAAACTCTACATTGTCATTCTGAGCGGAGCGAAGAATCTCCCAGAAAACCAGGAGCAAAGAGATTCTTCGTCGCTTTGCTCCTCAGAATGACAATCGAAAAGAGGGGTTTCCGGATGGATAATAGCTAGAAAACTTGAAACCTAGAACTTGGAACTTTAAACCTCATTGATTCGCCCGCTGACAAATGCGCTATGTATCAATAGATTCAATAAGCGCCGCTGCCAACAACGGAAACATGATCTCGTGGTGGCCCATAAGTTCAAAACCTTTGCCCCCTCCCTGGGTCGGTCTCTCTAATACGTTAACCACGGGTCTATAGTGTCGGTTGAAGTCCATGTTAACTGCGGTGAAATCTTGCACCTGGTGGCCTAAATTTCTTACCAAAGTTATGGCTTTGAGAAAAATCTCAGGTAGAAGTACTGCTGAGCCGAGGTTGAGATATACCCCTTTCTCCAATGAAGCCACTAAACCGGCAAATATTCTAAAATCTAAGTGGGTAGCGGTACCGGTCGCTGCTGGGTCCACGCTTGGGTGAATGTGAATAATGTCGGTTCCCAAGGCAACATGAACTGTGACGGGCACTCCCAGTCTCACCCCCGCGGCAAAAATCGACTGTTCTATATGAGGGGCTTCGGCCCGTAAAAGTGCCCTGCCCACCGCTGCACCCAACCCGAGATCGACTCCCCCTTCTCGGGCTATGGCTCGGTTGAGAAAATCTGCAGTCTCATGACTCATGCCAAAACTGCCATCTGCAAGCGACTCAGCTACATCCTCTGACGTCTTACCTGCCAGGGCCATTTCAGCGTCATGTATTATGCCAGCGCCGTTCATGGCCACACCGGTCAGTACTCCCCTCTCCATTAGATCAATTATGATTGGACTGAGTCCAACCTTGATTGGGTGTGCTCCCATACCTAGCAATACTGGCCGATCCTGCCCTCTAGCCTTACATATCCTCCGTACCACTTCCCTCAAGTCAGCCGCCCCCAGAACGGAAGGAAGCCGCTTTAGAAACTCGCTTAAAGGTTGCCCTTTGTCCCAAGTCTTTCCGATGTCCGCCAATGACACCTTACTTTTTCGTTCCCCAAGAGAGGAGGTGCGAATCCCCTCGAGGATAATGGGCTTGCCTTTGTAGATGTCTTTATTTTTGTAGATGTCTTTATTTTTGTAGATGTCTTTACTCATGGAGATGAAAGCCTCTGGAAAAGTTGGTAATCTACCAGCTCGCAGATAATATGGGCCATGGTGATGTGACACTCTTGAATACGAGCGGTATTTTTCGCATCCACCTTGAGCAGAATCTGCGCAAATTCGGCCATCTTCCCAGCCCCTGCGCCGGTCATGCCAATAGTACGTAGTCCTCGATTCCGAGCCACTCTCAATCCCGCTAAGACATTGGCCGCTTCTCCACTTGTACTGATGCCCCAGGCCACATCTCCTTCCATGCCCAAAGCCTCTATCTGCTTGCTGAAAATATCCTCGAAGGTTGAGGTTGGGATGTCATTGCCCACGGCTGTGAGAATGGAGGTATCTGTCGTCAATGCCATGGCAGGTAGTGGCGGGCGTTCAATCATAAACTTGTTAACAAATTCAGCCGCCACGTGTTGGGCATCGGCGGCTGAACCGCCGTTACCGAAAAGCATCAGCTTGTTCTCGTTGTTAAAGGCTTCCACAATCAAGGTGGCGGCTCGGATCAATGGTTCCTGGTTTTGCTCCAGGCATCTCCGCTTTGCCTCGATGCTTTCCACAAAACTCCGCTCGACAATACTCTTCATCTCCTCCATAGATGCACCTTGTTATCCTCTTGAAGTTATGGGGCCCTCTATCTATATAAGCAAACCATCCTTGTCAATCTGAAGCGCTAAAGGCTATTTGTCATTTGTGATTGCTCATTTCTCATTTTCCATTCAGGGATGAAATTAAACGCTAACTTAAAAAAAGAATATAGTATGGTAAACGAGAAAGGCAAAATGCCAAATGTGCTTAGTGCCTAATAAAGTAGGCTGCCTGCTTTCGAGTTCGGTGTCCTCAGTCGCGATCAAATACCGGGGTATGAAGAGCTGAATTATTTCGGATATCCTCTTCCAGCAACTGTCGAAGTAGATAGTAGATCTCTCCTGGTCTTCCGGAGCCGATAGAATGACCGTCAAACATCACCGCTGGCAGGATATCAAATGTAGTTCCGAAAAGCAGAATTTCAGCACCACAGTAAGCCTCGCTTAGTGTTATGTCTTCAAATATCACTTGTCGCAATTGGCCTGCCTCAACCAGTGACTCCGCTAAGTCCGCCGCCCGTGTAACGGTGGTGCCTCTAAGAATTCTGCTAAACCTCGGAAACTTTAGTACACCTTCCGAGGTCACCAAACCTACATTTTCGGTAGACCCCTCACCCAGAAAGCCGTTCTCGTCCATGGAAATTGTATATTGCACCCCCGCATCCACCGCCTCCTTCTTCATCAGCACATTAGGAAGGTAGTTACAACTCTTGATGTTGGCAAAATAGGACTTTTTGACTGGAACGCTGCTGCTCTTTATAAAAACGCCTTTCGTGGAATACTCTTTCGGGGGTGAACTGGGACTACATATAACGATATAGATCTGGGAGAATGGACACTCGTAGGGATTGGTGGTGAAGCCCCCAGGACCACGAGAGACGAAAAGCCTAATCAGACAATCCTTGGTTCCGGCAATGCGTATTGTCCCTATCACCAAGTTGGCTATTTGTTCCAGGGTGGCCGGCAGAGTCAGATACACCGCCCTGGCAGAGTGCTCCAACCTTTTCAAATGAGCTTCAAGATTATAAATATTGCCGTTGACGCATTTGAAGGCCTCAAAAATCCCATCCCCGCGGTGAACCATATGATCGTCTACAGGGATAGTCATAAGAAAGGGGTGGGTGACCACGCCCCCCAGCACACTGTTGTACATGGCCAGATAGTGCTGATGATATGGTCTAACAAATTCCTTTGCCAAGCTCTGGCAATCCTTCAAATCCAGTTGGCGCAAGGTCATATTGCACTCCTCTTCTCTCATAGAGAAGACAAAGGGATATGCGTTGGGTTGGCTGAAACACAGAGAGCATAAAGAACACAAAGAGTAAACTATATCATCAATAACCTGTCAAATATACTTGCCGCTTATAGTTTATCAAGCATTATTTGTCTACGCCACCACTGCCTAAGGAATCCAGAGATACATAAACTGGGGTGCCTGTCTCTGGGGTAGAAGCTCTCCTCTTTGTAAACGATCTGCCCAACTCCATGCCTCACCCTGTGACATTGAATAGATGTTGTCCACATGTGTTCCAGGTCGGTGGTACATGACCACCTTTGCTTTCTCCATCCCTACAGCATTTTTCGCCCACTGAACAGCATCGTTTAGATAGCCCAATTGGTCCACTAGACGGAGCTTGAACGCCTGGGTGCCTGAGAAAATCCGCCCGTCGTTCACGGTAGCCAAATCAGCCTCCGTCATATTTTTTCTTCCCACCCTGACCACCTCCAAGAATTTACCCTGGTATTCGTCGATAATACTCTGCAAAATCTTCTTTTCCTCTCCAGAAGCCGGCCGGAACGGTGACCACATGTCCTTTTTGTCTCCTGATTTTACCGTTTCTTCCTCAACACCTACCTTTTCCATCAAACCTTCCACATTGAATTTTAGCGCAATGGTGCCGATGCTTCCGGTCAATGTAGTTGGCTGAGCGACGATGTGATCGGCCGCAGTGGCTACATAGTAACCTCCTGAGGTGGCCATCCCAAGAAAACAAGCAACAACTATGACATTCCGCCTTTTCTTAAACTCTAATATCTCATGGTGAATAAGATCGCTGGCGTTGACCGTCCCACCCGGAGACTGAATGCGCAGAATCAGAGCCTTTATTTCACTATCTGTGGCGGCTTTACCAAGCTCCTCCTTCACCCTTGTAACCAAGTTGACCTCTTCTCTAAAACTACTTTCTTTCTTCTTCTCTTCGTAAGCTAGCACTCCACTAATATCCATTACCAAGACTTTGCCGGGGCCCTCTCCTTCAATCACCTTTTCTTGCAGCGGCAGGACCGGTTGATAAAGACTCACATTGACAAAGGCACACCCGGATGCAGTTAGGGTGAGCAAAACCGCGACCAAACACCAGTTTAGAAAACCATTCCCCTGTTTTTTCCCTGATTTCATGCCCATCTCCTTCTCATTTCTTCTTTCTTGTTTCCCTTACCTAATTAGTATCCATCCGGAAATCCAGGATTCCGGACGGAGCTGGCAGCATGCAGCAATCAGCGGTCAGTTTAAGATAATGTAATTACATGTATTTTGCTGATAGCTGAACGCCGATAGCTGATCGCGCTCATCTGAAAAGGGCCGTTTTCAGATGAGAACTAATTAAGATTGGTTTTCAACAACCACCCGTTGACGGTGAATCCTAGTTTTGTTATGAGGCTACAATGTCCAATTTCTCCAGTTTCATAAGAAGAGTTATCCTGGCAAGGCAACCAGAACACATTTGTGAGGATTAAAGTCATGGTTAAAATTGATAAGATAAACCAGGCAGCAGAAATCCTAAAGGATATCGCTTTTGAAACCCCGCTAGTTTATTCCAATTACCTCAGTCGCCAATTTGATGCTAAAGTCTATCTCAAACTTGAGAATCTTCAAAAGACAGGCTCCTTTAAATTCCGTGGAGCCTACCACAAGCTTGCGAAAATCCGGGAGGCCCTGGGCCCGGAGGGCGTGGTGACAGCCTCAGCTGGGAACCACGCCCAGGGAGTAGCTCATGCCGCTCAACTCATGTCCATTTCCTCCACCATAGTCATGCCCGAGTGGGCCTCCATCAGCAAACAGACTGCCACCCGATCTTACGGTGGCCGGGTGGTACTAACAGGGCAGAGTCTCAAAGAAAGTTTGGATCAGGCCCACAAACTAGCGGCAGAAGGCAGAGCCTTTATTCATCCCTATGACGACGAGGATATCATCGCTGGCCAGGGCACCGTGGGCCTGGAAATTGTCTCCCAATTACCTGAGGTGGAAAAAGTCCTGGTCCCTATTGGCGGCGGAGGTCTAATTGCTGGAATTTCCGCAGCAGTAAAATCCCTTCGCCCGCAGGCATCGATCATCGGGGTGCAGGCTGCTTGCTGTGCTTCCGCAGCTGCAGCTTTGAGCCTTGGCAAACCAGTAACAGTACCAGCCGAACATTCCATAGCTGACGGCATCAGCGTCAAGAAATTAGGACAGCTGACTTTCGCCATCATCCAGAAGTTAGTTGACAGTGTGGTGGCCGTGGAGGAGGAGGATATTGCCGCTGCCATACTTGAATTACTGGAACGCAAGAAGGTTCTTGCCGAGGGTAGCGGCGCAGTCCCTTTGGCAGCTCTCATGGGTGACCAACTCGGAAGTCTTCGTGGGCAATCGGTGGTCCTGGTGATTAGCGGCGGCAACGTGGATACTCATCTGTTGGGAAGAATCCTTCGAAAAGGGTTGTTTAAAACCAGCCGGATCATGAAGCTCTCAGTACAACTTAGGGATGTCCCTGGTGCCCTTGCCGATCTTCTCAAGGTGGTCGCCGACTGCCGAGGCAACATCCTCCACGTTTTCCATGACCGTTTAGGACGGCATCTCCCCGTTGAGTTCAGTAGAGTAGAATTGGAGATAGAAACACGGGGTTCGGACCACATTGAGGAACTTTTAAGCGCTCTCACCGGCAGCGGCTACAAAGTAGATACTCTCTGAGCTGCGGTTATCTTTTCTATAAGCTGGCGAATTTGCTCGTCATCTGGGATCTTTGCTGCTGCTCGCTGGCACTGCGCCATCGCCTCGTCCAGCTCTCGATTTTGCCAAAGCAACTCTGCCAATCTCAGGCAAAAAAGTACATTATCCGGATTCAGTTCAACACTCCGACGGGCAAGAGAAAGGGCTATCTCCAGGTTCGACTCCACCCGGCCATATAAAATAGCCAGACCACTCAGTGCTGCCGCGTCATTACCGTTGATCTTCAGAGCTTTCTTGAACCCATTCATTGCCTCTGCGTCATTACCCTGCTCCAGAAAACATTCACCAAACTGCCGCCAAGCCTTGGCCCAGTGGGGCTTACGCTCCACTGTTTGACGCAAGTAATTCAGAGCTTCCTCCAAACGATTATGTTTCCTACACAACTTGGCCAGTTGGAAATAGGGGGCAGCTCTTTTAGGATCGAGCTCTGAAGACCGAGTGAAGGCCTGCTCGGCCTCATCCTCCCTCCCTAGACTCAGCAAGGCGCAGCCTAAGTTGTATTGCCCCATGAAATCGCTGGGATCCAGTGAGGTTGCCCGTGAAAACTCAAGGACGGCCTCCTCAAATTTACCCATCTGGGCGTAGCACACTCCAAGGCTATTGCGGACATTTACATTATCGGGATCCAAGGTCAAACCCCGTTGGAACTCTTCCACCGCTTCTTTCAGCTTTCCCCTCTCATAAAGCCGATCTCCACTAATATTTAGACTTACCGCGTCAAAACCAGTCTGAGTGTTGGGACCGAAAAATCCCGTATGTATCAAAGCCTTACGAGCGTTGTCCAGCATCTCGACCTTTACAAAGCCCGGGCAAGGATGGACGCTAATACCGATTTGCACGGTAGTACTCAACTCCGATTTCACTCGCTGACGAATAGCACTGCCCAGCTCTTGAGCTGAATCACCATCTGTAACTGGTAGAAATATCCCGAATCGATCGGGACCTGCCCACTCTACCACTGCAGTTTCTGGACTTTCTTTCTTACTCACCGCCATTACATTTCTGGCTTTACCCGCCGCTCCCCTCGAGCCGTGCTGTCGTTGCCAAACCTCCCAATCATCAAGCTTGACCAACAATAGGGCGCCGGGCTCTTCATTAGAAAGCAGGGGAGACAAAACTTTTTCTATGGCTGATTCGCGCTTGACCAACCCTTGCTCGAGGAGCGTCTGATAGCTGAGTATGTTCTCCTCTTTCTGTTTGGCCACCTGGGCCGCCATTGTTGCCCTTCGAATTACCTCTTCTGCGGCGGTGGACCGCACTCTGAGGTCACTTTTTTCCCATGGCAGTGAGGGTCCATCATCGTAAAAATCTTCCGGAAAAGTTGCTATGCCTGCCCTCAAAGTCCAATTCTCCTCACCATCTTTGCTCCCTGGTTCAGCCTTATTTAAACCGCTGTGCAACCCTTCAGCCCATTGTTGGGCTTCTCCAATCTGCGCCTTTGGCCAGAAGATTCCCACATATCCACCTCCCAGGTGCGCCGCCAGAGCCTCAATTGGCAGAGCTTCCACCACCTTTGGACCAAGATGCCTCCAAACTGGACCCGGTCCAGCCCAAGGTTCGGGAGCCGGTGTAACTGTAAAACAGATGAAGCTAAATTGGGCTGCCCCAGGTCTGTGGTCAAGCATTCGCCTCGAAGTCAAACTGCCGTCACTCTCGGCCACTTCGATGGCCCGACTCAACTCCTTCACCAGCAACTGCCGCCGCCACAACATGGTCTCCTCGTCTCGCCACCCCTTTTTTTCCCACTGGAGGCTGTCGATGCAGAGGCGGGCCAACCTCTCCAAAAGCATTTGGTTTTCAGGATGTCGGTATTTCTTTTCAACATCCTCGGCAAAGATTACTCCTAAAACTCTTTCGCACTGAACCAGGGGAATAAGTAGCCAGCCAAACTCTTGATTAAAAACAGGACGACGGCTAAGAACTACCTCGTTTACCAGCTTCAACAGAACTTTTGGCGAATGATGCTGACTGAGAAGAGTGTAGTCGGGGAAAGGTGGCAAGATAGTAAGTTGTCGACTGCCCAACAAATCGCCCATCTCTCGTTGGAAGATTTCCTGTTGGGCTAATGCATCCGCCGGGGTTAACTCAATGGAGTGAAATCCCATAGCTCTCCTCAAGGTGCGATTCTAAAAATTTTCTATCCCGCATTAAATCAAAGAAAAGATGTGTCAAGGAAATTTAACTTAGGTTGGAGCCAATCAAATTCTTATGTCGAAATCGAAATTGCTGCCGCAATAATAATTTCCTCATCTCCTGGTTGTAGAGTCCTTACATCCAGCAGGAAGAGTTCCTGTTCCACCCGGCCTATTATGGGCGTCACATATCCTCGAAAACTAATTTCCAGACGAGCCGCTGACATGTCTTTGGAGCTGATAGCCACCAGTTTTGTCGGAAGGTTTTGCACGGGTAGGGCTCCGCCGCCTACCATGGAGGAACCATCGATTATTTCCACCCCAATTGATTCAGGTATGTTGGCCCTCAGAGCTTCGACTAGACCTCGGGCTCGATCTTCCAAAGTTCTGAGGTCGGTGGCAATCATCTTGAGGGTGGGAATGGCCTGAATAGCAGCATCTTCATCTCTATACAGTCTTAGGGTGGCCTCCAGTGCCGCCAGAGTCAGCTTATCAACTCGCAGGGCACGTGTGAGCGGATTTCGTCTCAATTCTGCAATCAACTCCTTCCTAGCCAAGATGATTCCCGCCTGCGTTCCCCCTAATAGTTTGTCACCACTGAAGGTAATAACATCTACGCCAGAACGGACACTGTCTTGGACGAGTGGCTCTCCCTGGAGCCCGAAGCGAGTGACATCTACAAAGCAGCCACTGCCCAAATCCTGCATGACAGGGATCCCATGTCTTCGCCCCAGCTCTACCATTTCCCTGAGACCTACCTCGGCAGTGAATCCGATGATTTGGTAGTTGCTGGCGTGTACGTCTAGTAATAGAGCGGTTTCCGGACCAATGGCCTTTTCATAGTCATTGAGGTGGGTTCGATTGGTGCAGCCCACTTCCTTGAGACGGGCGCCACTGCGAGCCATGATGTCGGGAATCCGGAATGAGCCACCGATCTCAACCAACTGTCCCCTTGAAACCACAACTTCTCTACCCTGCGCCAGGGTGTTGAGGGCAAGGACCACTGCGCCCGCATTATTATTAACTACTAAAGCACCCTCTGCGCCGGTTATCTCACACAATATGGCCTCGGCATGCACGTAGCGTGAGCCCCTTTTTCCTTCTGCCAAATCATACTCTAGGTTAGAGTAACCGCTGCCAATTAGCTGCAACCTGTCCAAGGCGTCCTGGCAAAGAAGCGAGCGGCCCAGATTGGTATGGACGATTATACCTGTGCCATTCACAACTCGCCGAAGGGTAAAGGATGCCAAGTAATCGATTTCCTTGAGAATCTCATTTACCAAGTTAACTTGGTCGAATTCCTCCGGCTCAAGAACGACTTCTCCCCTGAGGATGGCTTGCCGGTTACGGTCCAAAACGTTCCGTATCGCTCGCACCACCAGAGTGCGAGGATAGGTCTGCACCGCATCACTCATAGCCTCTTGGCGCAACAGTTCGTCAACCGACGGTAGAGAACGCAGCATTTCTTTGCTGCCCGAACTCACCATAATGGTCCGCCCTCAAAGTATTGGTCGAAATCGTGACCGCTCCCAGCTAAGAAAGACAAACTAAAAAAATAGAATAGCATCACTCTCTTCGCCTAGCTTTGCTAAAACTATGCCACCAAGACCATTGACTAACTCAAGGCAGGCTGAGTCTGCTCACCAACCGTGAAGTCGGCAAGTTGGCACTCTACTACTACAAACGTGCTGAAATAGCAAGGATTTTTGCCTCGTCAGAGTTCTGTTCAGAAAGGAGCAATCAAACATAATCATCAGCTTTAGACATATGTAGTCTTTGGTGCAAAATTGGACCCAGATAGAGCACCAAAGCAATCTTTATGAGATCGCCGGGCAAAACCACCAGACATCCTATCTTTATTGCTGTGGATAGCGAAACAGCCTTTTGCTGGATGAAATTCAAATTAAAATAAAGTACTGTTACTCCCGGAACGTAGACGGCCAAAGTGCCCGCCACCAGGGCCAAAAAAAGGAAAGAGCGCTTTAAAGACTCACGCCTCTCGGTGATATGACCTATTATGTAAGCCCCACAGACAAAACCCAAGAGATAACCAAAAGTTGGCTGTAACACGTATCCCGGTCCACCCCCATGGGCAAATATAGGAAAGCCCATCAAGCCAACAAGGATGTAGACGAGTTGGCTGAGAGCCCCCAACCTTCCCCCCAAAATCAAACCGGAAAACATGACCATCAGCGTCTGCAGGGTAAGGGGCACATATGGGATAGGAATTCTGATGAATCCACCAATTCCAGTTAAAGCAGCAAAAAGAGCTACCAGGCTCAGCTCCCGGGCGCTCAGCCAGTTCGTTTTTTCCCTCTCTACGAGCAACAGCACTCTCCTTAAGAAAAAAAGGTTAGCCCCTCTCCAGCGGGGTCGATTCCGTATAATAACATGTTCGGCAACAGTTTCCCCAAAAGTCTCGTCAAAGGTAAAAAGGTAATAGGTCAGGGGTAATAGGTTATAGGTAGGAACCATCCCAGAACCCATTACCTATGACCCATAACCAATAACTCGTTTTCCCCTCTTGCTTTTGGCCACTACATGCGTTAGTTTCACTGCCTACTGTTGGGTAAGCTGTAGAGGGCCGTTAGCAGAATAGAAAACGATTTATGGGTGAATCCTTCCTGGCCCTCGGGGTACAACCGGTCATGGAGCAAAGTGAGCAACAAAATAAGACCAAGCTAGATGACAACTGGCAACAACTGGTTGGAGGTTCCTGCCTTGAAGACCTCCATGCTGCCATAGCTGGCGGCAGGCTGAGGATTTTTGCGCAAGGGCTTAGCCGCTGGGCTCTTTGCTATGGGCTGACCCGTTTGCTGCCACGGTTCAAACGGACGGTGCTGTTGATCACCCCCTCGCCAAAGCAGGCCTGGGAAGCACACCAAAGCCTTTCTTTTTTTCTCGGCTTGTCTGAATCATGGACGGGGGACCCCTTGGAATGCCCCCTTTGGCATTTTCCCGCAGCTAATCGTCGCATGGTAACGGAACCTTTCGTTACGCCCGACATACAAGGTCAGCGCTTGGCAGTCCTTTACGCGGCGGCAGCCAGCAACCGGGCTAAAATTATCGTTACTTCAGCCCAAGCAATCATGGAGAAGGTTCTGCCCCGGCGACAGTGCATGGATGCCAGCCCCTATTTGGTCAAAGGAGAGGAAGTACGCCGTGAACAGTTTATATCCCACCTGACTTCAATGGGCTACTACCGAACCGACTTGGTTGAGGAAATTGGTGATTTCAGCGTACGGGGCGATATCATTGACTTATTTTGTCCCTTCTACCATCGTCCTCTGCGCTTTGAATTTTTTGATGAAACTATAGAATCAATCCGTTTTTTTAATCCTTCCACCCAACGTTCCAGTGAGCCTGTGGAGGATGTGGTCATAGTGCCGGCCCACGAAATACTGCTCAATGATTACAGCAGAGAGAGAGCCAGCTCATGGTTGAAACGCGCCCAGAAGAAGGAGGGCCAATTTCAAAGTGACCTGGAGCTCTGGCTCGAACGGGTGGGCAACTCGAGCCATTTCCCCGGTATCGAGCAATTGCTGCCTCTCTATTATGAAAAGCTGGAGACCTTGTTTGATTACCTGCCGTCATCAACTCTTGTGGTGCTAAATAACTCAGGCGGTATCAGAAATGCAGTAGCCGAGCTATCAAAACAAGCTGAGCGAGACCGAGATTTGGCCCGTCAGAACTCGCGCTGGACCCCCTCCCCTGCAACCTACCTGCTAGATGAAAGGGAAGTAGATAGATTACTTGAACCTTACCCCCAAATCCTCCAGTCAAGTCTTCCGGTGGAGCACAGTTATGATCAGAAAAGCTCGGAACTACTCCACTTCCGCCTAGGGGATCACAGAGGGCTGCAGCGCGAAATTCAAGACCATCAACAGCGCCAGCGGCTACTCGAACCATTGGCTCAGAGACTGCACCAGTGGCAAAAGTCTGGGATAAGCCCCTTTTTGGTTTGCCGCACAGCGGAACAGGGTCGCCGCTTGGAAGAATTGCTTACTGACTATGGAGTAGACGCCCACTTTAGCTCGGAACCTTTTGGGCAGCTTTCCTTTCGAGCTCCGGTTACAAAAATTGTCGTGGGTCGCCTCCCCATGGGATTTATCTGGCCCGACGAGGCCTTGGCCGTTGTCACCGAAACAGAGCTTTACGGTGAAAAGCCACGTCGGCACCGTGTTCGCCCCCCTGAGATCGGCTCATTTTTGGCCACATTTGCCGATCTTCAGCCTGATGACTTTGTTGTTCACCTGGACCACGGAATTGGTATTTACAAAGGGTTAGTACACCTGAAAATCAATGAGCACTCTAATGACTTTCTCTTCCTAGAATACCAGGATGGAGACCTACTTTATCTTCCGGTTGACCGGTTGGATAGGGTGCAGAAATACATTGGCGTTGAAGGCTATCAACCTCGCGTGGACAAACTTGGGGGGCAGCGTTGGGCCTCTACCCGAAAAAGGGTACAAGATTCAATCCAAAAGATAGCTCAGGAACTTTTGCATATTTATGCTCTCCGTCAAATCAAAGAAGCAACGAGTTTTTCGCCGCCGGACAGCAGTTTTAGGGAATTTGAAGCCACTTTCCCTTATGAAGAAACCCAAGATCAACAGGCAGCCATAGAGGATGTCCTCGCTGACATGCAGCGAAAAAAGTCCATGGACCGCCTCATTTGCGGCGATGTGGGTTTTGGCAAGACTGAAGTTGCCCTGCGAGCAGCCTTCAAAGCAGTAATGGACGGAAAACAGGTGGCAATACTTGTGCCTACTACGGTCCTCGCAGAACAACACTATCTAACTTTCAAGCAAAGGCTTGCTGGCTATCCGGTCTTCTTGGAGGTACTAAGCCGCTTTAAGCTAAGGTCAGAACAGAAAAAGATACTGGCAGATTTACAAAACGGTCTGGTGGACATCATTATCGGTACCCACAGGTTGCTGCAATCAGATGTGAACTTCAAAGACCTTGGATTGCTAGTTGTCGATGAAGAGCACCGATTTGGCGTTCGACATAAAGAGAGAATAAAAGAGCTCCGCGCCGAAGTGGATGTTCTGACCTTAACAGCCACACCCATTCCTCGCACCTTACATATGTCTCTTATTGGAATTAGGGACTTGAGTATCATTGATACGCCACCACAGGATCGCATAGCCATTGCCACCAGAATCTGCTCTTTCGACGATCTTATAGTCAGAGAAGGCATTCTCAAAGAAAAAGCTCGGGGAGGACAGGTATTTTTTGTCCATAATAACATCAAAACCATTTATCGCATTGCCAATCACCTCCAAGAGTTGATTCCTGAAGCCACTGTGGCTGTCGCCCATGGTCAGTTGCGATCAAGGGAGCTGGAAAAAGTCATGCTTGATTTCATCCACCACCGTATCGATGTGCTCGTCTGCACCACTATCATTGAGTCAGGTCTAGACATACCTGCTGCAAACACAATCTTTATCAATCGTGCCGACAAGTTCGGCTTAGGGCAAATCTACGGTGGGAAGAGCCTCGGAACAGGCCTATGCTTACCTACTTATCCCGGGTGAACATCTGGTAACCCGCCAAGCACAACGACGTTTACTGGCCCTTTTGGATTTCACTGAACTTGGCTCCGGTTTCAAAATAGCTATGAACGATCTTCAGATCCGGGGTGCTGGTAATATACTTGGTGCCGCCCAATCCGGCCATATTGCCGCAGTGGGATATGAAATGTACGTCCACCTCATGGAGAAGGCCATTGCCCAACTCAAGGGGGAAACCCCCAGGGACCCGGTTGAGCCTGAAATTCACCTCAACCTGGCAGCCCATCTGCCTGAGACATATATCACTAGTAGCAGACAGCGGTTGACCACCTATAAACGACTCGCCTCCGCCAGCGATGAAAGGGTCCTCGCTGACCTGGAAGAGGAATTGCGGGATCGTTTTGGTCCCCTGCCAGCGGAGGCCTCTCATCTGTTATCCTTGCTTAGGCTGAAACTGCTTCTGAGAAGGCTATGGATAAAACAGCTAGATAGTGTAAATGGCGAGCTTGTCCTTACCTTTGCCCAAAACCCAGAAATAGATTTGGACAGACTCACTCGACTAATTGCAGCTGAGCCAAAACGTTTGCGCCTGACCCCCGAATACCGTCTCTATTTCACAAGCCACTCCCATGATGTGGTGGAATCCATCACCGAACTCAAAAAGCTCTTGCACAACTTAGTTTAACGTGTTATCAGTCTAAATTTATTAGGTTTTTGTTTTGAGGTCGGGTAGTTAGCTCATCTTGACCAATGTTGTCTTGCAATGGAAATAGGCTGGAAAAATTGGCTCATTAGTGTGTGGCTTTGTCTCCTTGCTGGGGGTATTTTGACTCTTTCCCCATCTAGGGCTGAGGTGGTAGATCGAATTATCGCTTACGTCAATGACGACATCATCACCCTGAGCGAACTCAACGAGAGAACAAATGCTTTTGTGGCTGCCCGCCGCCAAAATCCCTTTCTCCGCGAGGAAGAGCAGTCCTTGGAGCAGATTCGTCGCGACATGCTCAACCATCTCATCAACGAACGCTTGGCCGCCCAAGAGGTTTCCCGCTTGAAAATCAGCGTTAGTGAAGAGGAGGTAGATGAGGCCATCGGCAGGATTATTGAGGAAAATCGCCTCACTCAGGAGACTCTGGAAGCCGAGCTTCGCAAAAGCGGAATGACAGTCGAAGATCTACGTGAGCAAATCAAGGCAAATATGGAACAGACAAAGCTCGTCAGCCGCGAGGTAAGGAGTAAGACCGTAATCACCGATGAAATGATCGAAGCTTACTATAAGGACCATATAGAAGAATTCGAAGGAAGGGAGAGATGGCGCATCCAGGACATCTACCTACCCTTCTCCCCCACTGACACCCCGGAGGAGCGGACTTATTTACGCAAGGTGGCCAAAAAGATTTTAGAAAGCTTGCGGGCGGGTGGTGATTTTAGCTCACTGGCCAAAAGTTACAGCCAAGGCCCCGGAGCGGAGGCCGGTGGTGACCTAGGGTTTTTTTCCAAAGGCGAACTCGAGCCCGTTCTAGAAGCAGCAGTTGAGGCCTTAAAACCTGGCCAAGTTAGCCCGGACGTTGAGACCACGAGAGGTATACACCTTATAAAGCTCACCGAGGTAGACAAAGCCCCCGCCAAGTCGTTGGATGAGGTTGAGGCTACTATTAGAGACTTGCTTTATAAGAGAGAAGTGGACTTTCGCTACAAGGAGTGGCTTAGTGGTCTGCGAGAGCGCTCCTATGTGAGGATTGTCTATTAGACGGTCCGTGGCCTAAATTCGCATAGCGCAAAGCGTATTGTTATGATCTAACCATCCGCTTTCCGCTATGATGTAAACGCTATACGTTTACTTGCAACGGACCACTGACTACGGACATTACATCGATGCAATTGGGAACGATGACTGCAGCAACATAGCGTGCGCCTTCTGCTTTTCGGAGTAGCTTCATGACTCAAATTACAACCATTAATAAGATTGGCGAGTTCGTCGGCCAAATGGTGACCTTACGTGGCTGGCTTTACAACAAGCGCTCCAGCGGCAAGGTCCGCTTCCTTTTAATCCGTGACGGCACCGGAGTCATCCAGTCTGTGGTAGTGAAAAATGAGGTGACTCCAGAGGCTTTTTCCGCTACTGACATCCTAACCCTAGAATCCTCCCTGGAGGTAAGCGGGACGGTACGTGCCGATGCCCGCGCCCCCGGCGGTCATGAGTTGCAGGTGAGGGATATGCGGGTCATTCAGGTAGCTGAAGAATATCCCATCAGTCCCAAGGAACACGGAGCATCCTTTCTATTGGACCATCGTCACCTCTGGCTTCGCTCCTCTAAACAACACGCCATCTTACGCATCCGGAGCCACGTTATCCAAGAGGCTCAAGCCTATCTTAACCGTGAGGGCTTCGTCCTTTTCGATGCTCCTATCCTTACACCTACCTCCTGTGAAGGCACCAGCACTCTTTTCGAAACTGATTATTTCTACGGTGAGAAGGCCTATCTCTCTCAAAGCGGGCAGCTGTATGCCGAGGCTGGTGCCATGGCTTTTGGCAAGGTCTACACTTTGGGCCCCACATTTAGAGCGGAAAAATCCAAAACCCGTAGGCATTTAACCGAGTTTTGGATGTTAGAGCCAGAAGTGGCCTTCGCCGAATTGAAAGACATTCTCTTGCTGGCAGAAGAACTGGTATGCCATCTGGTCCATTCTGTCCTGACTCACAGAAGCGAGGAACTAAAAGTTTTAGACCGTGACCTAACTAAACTGCAGTCAGTGCTACATCCATTTCCCCGTATAACCTATGAAGAAGCTTTGGATATTTTGCGCCAAAAAGGTATTTCCCACCAATGGGGTGATGATTTTGGCGCCTCCGAAGACACTATTATCTCGGAGCAGTTTGATCGCCCCGTAATGATCACTCACTACCCCCTGCAAACAAAAGCCTTCTATATGAAAAGCGATCCCCATAAGCCTGATCTGGCACTTTGTGTTGATGTACTCGCACCTGAGGGTTATGGGGAGATTATCGGCGGCTCTCAAAGAGAGGATGACTATGATAAACTTTTGGAGAGGCTGGTACAGCACAACCTCCCCCGAGAGTCCTTTGAATGGTATCTTGATCTAAGGCGCTACGGCTCGGTACCCCATTCAGGCTTTGGCCTCGGAATAGAACGAACCATTGGCTGGATCTGCGGCATCAAGCATTTAAGGGAGGCTATTCCCTTTCCGAGGCTCTTACAGCGCATATACCCCTAGACTGATAACGGTGCAACGCGGCTACTGATAAAAAAACTGCAGCGGAGGAAAAATCCGAAGGACGAAACAAATTAAGGAATTAGGGAATTGAGGAATTGGGGAATTCAAAGATTAGGCTTCGTTCTTTTTTCAATCCCTGAATTCCTGAATCCCTAAATTCCTCAATCTGTGCATTTAGATATTCGGATTTAGAATTTTGAATTTAGTAGCCCCTAAGTTGCTCCGTGGTCTCTGTGCGCTCTGTGGTTAGAGCGCCTTAAGTACCCCTTTCACCGTCACAGGTGGTGAGGTCATGAAAAGGCTCGGTGAATTTCTGCGAGGAGAACGGCAGGCACGAGGAATAAGTCTGCAACAAATAGCAGCCGATACCAGAATCAGCATGAAAATGCTTCAGGCCATCGAAGAGGGGGATGGCGAGCAGCTCCCCGCCCCTGTCCTGATCAAGGGGTTTCTCAGGGCCTATGCCCAGAGGATTGGTCTTGACCCGGAAGATGTGATTGTTGAATACCAAGATCTTATCGAGGAAGTGGGTGCCCGTCAGGAAGCAAT